>ERZ1029878.14-NODE-14-length-106423-cov-39.188205_pt1 | contig 106423 bp, 103 predicted proteins | sample MGYA00519234_ERZ1029878 | MGnify/ENA primary metagenome ERZ1029878 (study PRJEB33666, sample SAMEA4610928) | skin metagenome | biome: Human-associated habitat; feature: Malodor aspect; material: skin | place: Philippines | collected 2015-08 ... | reverse complement strand
GCAAGACCTTCGACTGGAACGAGGACTCCACCTACATCCGCAAGGCGCCGTACTTCGACGGCATGCCGGAGCAGCCGGAGGACGTCAAGGACATCGAGGGCGCACGCGTGCTGGCGAAGCTGGGCGATTCTGTGACCACCGACCACATCTCCCCCGCGTCGTCCATCAAGCCGGGCACCCCGGCGGCGAACTACCTCGACGAGAACGGTGTGGAGCGCAAGGACTACAACTCCTTCGGTTCCCGCCGCGGCAACCACGAGGTCATGGTTCGCGGCACGTTCGCGAACATCCGCCTGCGCAACCAGCTTGTCGACGAGCAGGGCGGCTTCACCCGCGACTTCACCCAGGAGGGCGCACCGCAGGCGTACATCTACGACGCCGCGATGAACTACGCCGAGAAGGACATCCCGCTCGTCGTCATCGCCGGCAAGGAGTACGGCACCGGTTCCTCCCGTGACTGGGCTGCAAAGGGCACCAACCTCCTTGGCGTCAAGGCAGTCATCGCCGAGTCCTTCGAGCGCATTCACCGCTCGAACCTCATCGGCATGGGCGTGCTGCCGCTGCAGTTCCCGGAGGGCGAGTCCCACGAGTCCCTCGGCCTGGACGGCACGGAGACCTTCACCCTGACGGGCATCACCGAGTTCAACAACGGTGACATCCCGGCGACGGTCCACGTCAAGGCGGAGAAGGACGGCGCTGAGGCTGTCGAGTTCGACGCCGTGGTCCGCGTGGATACGCCTGGTGAGGCGGAGTACTTCCGCCACGGCGGCATCCTGCAGTACGTGCTGCGTCAGATGGTCAAGAGCTAAACCGCTGTAACACCATCGCCGCGAAGGGGCCTCCGCACGACGCGGGGCCCCTTCCCCCTTTTGCCAACCTGCCCCGAGCCTGAGGAGCCAACGGTCATGCCCATCGTGAGCGACGCGGAACTTGCCCGCCGCCGCGGCGAGATCATCGACGCCGCACGCACCTGCTTCGCCGACTACGGCTACGAGGGCGCGACTGTGGCCCGGCTCGAGGAGGCAACGGGTAAGACCCGCGGTGCGATCTTCCACCACTTCGGGGATAAAGAATCGTTGTTCCTCGCGATTGCGAAGGCGGATGCGGAGCGCCAGGCCCAGGTGGTCAGTGAGCAAGGCCTGGTCGAAGTCATGCGCGGGATGCTTCGCGACACGGCTGCCAACGACTGGTTCACCACCCGCGCCGAAATCCTGCGCAAGCTGCGAACAGACCCGAAGTTCGAGGCGCGGTGGCGCGAACATCAAGAGGTGCTCGACCATGCGGTGCGTGATCGCTTGGAGTCAAATAAGCAGATGCGTGACGACGTCCCCGTGGCCGTCGTCCAGACGTACCTGGAGACAGTGCTGGAAGGGTTCATCACCAAACTAGCCGCCGGAGAACCTGTTGAGCGGCTCGAGGCAATGCTCGACGTGGTAGAACAAGCGGTACGCGACCCGATGGGGCCGGAGTAGACAGAGCGGTATAGACTCGCTCGCATGGCAAAGCTCCTTCTTCTTTCCTTGCGCGATGGCGAAAACGGCCCTGATGTCGCGCACGCCGAGTACCACGACACCCTGCGGGCCACCGGCCTCGACGAGCTGGATATGGAGCTCCGCGTCATCGACTCCCCCGATGCCCAACTCGGACCGCTCGAGCCGGTCAGCGGCATCATCGTCGGCGGTTGCTCGCTCAACGTGACCAATGAGGAGCGCTCAGCGTGGCATAGACATGTCGACGATGTCCTCGCCGCCGTTGTCGCTTCGGGCAAGCCCGTCTTCTTTGTCTGCTTCGGTATCTCCTGGCTCGTCGACCACCTCGGCGGCACCGTGGGCCGCACGTCGCCCGAGTCGTCCGGGCCCACCACTGTGGACGTGACTGCAGCTGGGGCATCCGACCCCGTTCTTGGAGGCGGTGGCACCTTCACGGCACTGACTGGCCACACCGAAAACCCGGTGGATCTCCCCGAGACACTGACGGTGCTCGCCACCGGCCCCGCCGCGCCAGTGCAGATGGTGCGTTACGACGACCGCGTGTGGGCCACCCAATTCCACGCCGAAATGGATGCCGACGCCATGCGAACCCGCATGGACTTCTTCCACGACTATGGCTACTTCCCCGCCGACGAGTACGCCCGCATCGTGGCCGATTTACCCAATCACGACGTCAGCCGGGCGAATGCGCTGCTGCGCAACTTCGCCCGGCTGTGCCGCGAGGATTACTTTTCGCTCGACGCTTAGAGACCGGAAACCGGGTCGCTACCGCCCTCGAATTCGATCGGGTTGCGTGCGAATGGCTCGCCGCGGCCCACCGATTCCACAATCACATCGGCGACGAGTTCGCGCGGGGTTTCGGAATCGGCGTTGCGTGCTTCGTCGAGAAGCGCGATGCCCTTGGCCGGGTCGTCGGTCAGGCGCGTCGGGCCCAGGATCTGGTACGGCAAGCTGGAGTCGAGCAAGCGACGGTCGACGGCCTTCTTGGATTCGACGTAGGCGTACCAGGAGCCGCCGTCGTTTTCCACGGACGCTTCGGAGGCGCCTGCGTAGGAAACCATGACGGTAAACGGCGCGAATTCGTCGAGTTCTTCGAGCGCGTCGATCATCGCCATCGCGGCGTCGCGGTCGACAGCCCAGGTGCGCTCCGCGGAGCCTCCGCCGGCGCCCGCAGACCAGACGACAACGTCGAACGGGGTGAGCAGGCGTGCCCAATCCTCCTGATCGAGCGTGGTCAGGTCGCGGACGAGGACGGTGGCGCCGTCGTCAACAAGCTGCTTGGCGTGGTCGGGGTTGCGCACAAGTGCGGTGACCTTGTGGCCCGCCTCGACCAACTTGGGAACGGAGTGGCGCGAGACGTTTCCGCCCGCACCGAGGACGAGAACATGCTGTGTTTTCATAACACCAACTGTACGCGGATTTCACGTCTATAATTTCCGCATGCACGCAATTATTACGACCACCGGTAAGGACCGCCCAGGCGTTATCGCCGCTGTAGCGAAGGCGGCGGCCGATCAGGGCCTGAACATTCTCGACGTTTCGCAGACCATCATGGACGACTTCTTCACCATGATCATGCGCGTCGAACTCCCCGAGGGCGACGTGGACATGGGCGCGCTCCAAGACGCGTTCGACGCTGCGGGCAAGCCGCTCGGCATGGTCGTGCGCATCCAGTCCGAGGCGCTGTTCAGCGCAATCAACGACATCTAGAGGGACGCAGACGTGAATTTCGAGTTTTCTGACGCCCGCTTCCTCGACGTCATCCGGATGATCGAGGACTACCGCCTGGATATCCGCACCGTCACTATGGGTATCTCGCTCATCGGCTGCACCCGCTCCACGATGGCGGCCACCGCCCAGGCTGTGTACGACCGCGTGACCACCCGCGCGGCGAATTTGGTCACAGTGTGTGAGGGCATCGAACGCGAGCTGGGCATCCCGATTGTGAACAAGCGCATCTCGGTCTCCCCTGTCGCCCTCGTTGCGGCCGGCGTGGACGGCAACCCTGTCGACATTGCACGCGCACTGGATCGCGCGGCGGCCGAGCTTGGGGTCAACTTCGTCGGCGGGTACTCCGCGCTCGTCGAAAAGGGCGGCACGACCGCCGACAAGCGGTTGATTTACTCCATCCCCGAAGCGCTGTGCGAGACGGACAACGTGTGCAGTTCCGTCAACGTGGCATCGTCGCGCGCGGGCATCAACATGAACGCCGTGGCCAAGATGGGCGAGATTGTGAAGGAGGCCGCAGAACTGACTGCGGACCGTTCCTCCATCGCCTGCGCCAAGCTGGTCGTTTTCGCGAACGCCGTGGGCGACAACCCGTTCATGGCAGGCGCGTTCCACGGTATTGAAGAGCCGGACACGGTCATCTCGGTTGGTGTCTCGGGCCCCGGTGTCGTCGACAATGCGATTGCCCCTCTCAAGGGCGCGTCCTTGAACGAGGTCGCCGAGGAGATTAAGAAGGCCGCCTTCAAGATCACCCGCGCGGGGCAGCTCGTCGGCACGCTAGCGGCGGAGCGCCTCGGTGTGCCGTTCGGCATCGTGGACCTTTCACTTGCGCCCACCGCTGAGATGGGTGACTCGGTCGCTCACGTGCTTGAGCGCATGGGCCTGGACCAGGTGGGCACCCACGGCACTACTGCTGCATTGGCGCTGCTAAACGACGCTGTGAAGAAAGGCGGCATGATGGCCTGCTCCCGCGTCGGCGGCCTGTCCGGCTCGTTCATCCCTGTCTCCGAGGACAAGGGAATGATCGACGCTGTCAACTCCGGCGCGATCTCGATGGACAAGCTCGAGGCGATGACCTCGATCTGCTCCGTGGGGTTCGACATGATCGCCATCCCCGGCGATACCTCCGCTGAACTCATCGCGGGCATGATTGCCGACGAAGCCGCAATCGGCGTGATGAACCATAAGACCACCGCATCGCGCCTGATCCCGGTGCCCGGCACCACGCCTGGCGACGAGGTGAACTTCGGCGGTCTACTCGGCTACGCGCCGGTAATCCCGGTGAACACCGTGGGCAACGACGAGTTCATTCACCGGGGTGGGTTCATCCCTGCCCCGGTGCACGGATTTAGAAACTAGCGGTCACATCAGCGCTTTTTGCCGATGAGGAAGTAGCCGACCCAGCCCAGGGTGTTCACAGCGCCGATAATCGGGGTCCAAATCCACTTCGGGCCGCGGATGCGCTTGGAGTTGGTGCGGGCAAGGTCCCGCAGGGCGTACGCCTTGCCTGCGGTATCGATCGTCGCAAGGACGCCAGCAAACGTTTTTTGGTCGGAGGACAGACCGTTCCAGGCGTCCTTGATGGAGCGAATAATCCCGTTGTTCTTTGCCATGAAGATGATCTTAGCGGTCCGTAAGATATCACCGACAAGCGCTATGCCCGCTCAACCGGATCGTAGATAAGGTGCGAGCGAACGTCGGACACACCGATCACAGATATTGTTCCGTCGGTTTCTAGGATCACAGCCTCGACAGCGTCCAAGCCGGCGGATCCGCTTTTGCGCACCGCTTGCAAAACCTCACGCTCAGTCACGCGCTCGCTGGCCATGGTCTTCCGGTTAAAGGTGCCCCCGGAGTACAACAGCGCCGGCTCCGATTTAATTAAACGTTCGAACCTGTCAGATTTGAACGCAAGCTTTGAAATGATGTACTGCCCACCGAGCAAAACGATAATAGCCGTCACTGATTGGGCGAGTTTGACGTCTTTGCTGGTCAGTGTGGAGGCGAAGACAGACCCGAGAGCAACTGTGATAACGAAACCGAAGATATTGAATCTGGACAACGAACGCTTACCGGCGATCTGCAGCATCACGATGAGCGCCACGTAGATGAGAAGCCCTTTTCCGGCTGTACTAAGAACGGTGGTCCAGTCGTTGTAGAAAATGTCGCGCATTGCGCCAAGTCTACGGACGCCGCTGCTACGCCAGCTCGACAATCTCCATGTATTCGTCGCTCCACATGTCCTCGTCACCTTCGGGCATGATGATGACCCGCTCCGGCTCGAGCGCGCGCACCGCGCCCGGGTCGTGGGTCACAAGCACGACAGCGCCCGTGTAGGTCTTCAACGCATCGAGGACCTGTTCGCGTGACTGGGGATCGAGGTTGTTGGTGGGCTCGTCGAGAAGCAACACGTTCGCGCGCGACGACACCAGGGTGGCAAGCGCAAGCCGGGTCTTCTCGCCGCCCGAGAGGGTGCCGGCGGGTTGCTCCAACTTTTCGCCCGAAAACATGAAGGCGCCGAGCAGGCCGCGCAGGTCCTGCTGGCCGGCATCCGGGCAGGCCTCGATGGTGTTCTCCCACACCGTCTTCGAACCGTCGATCGTGTCGTGCTCCTGGGCGAAGTACCCGATCTTCAGGCCGTGGCCCGAGACCACGCCGCCCTCGCCATCGGTGCGCTCCACACCTGCAAGCAGCTTCAGCAGCGTCGTCTTGCCAGCGCCGTTGGTGCCCAAGACGACGACGCGGGAACCCTTGTCCACCGCGAGGTCGACGCCCGCGAAAACCTCGAGCGAGCCGTACATCTTGGTCAGCCCCTTGCCGAACAGCGGGGTTTTGCCGCACGGCGCCGGCTCTGGAAACGAAATCGAGGCAACCTTGTCGGCGACGCGGACGTCGTCGAGCTCGCCCATCATGCGCTCCGCACGCGCCAGCATCTGCTTCGCCGCCGCTGCCTTAGTCGCCTTCGCACCAAGCTTCGCGGCCTGCTTCTGCAGCGCGGAGGCTTTCTTCTCGGCGTTCGCGCGCTCGCGGCGACGGCGAGCCTCGTCGAGGGCTCGGGCGTCCTTGTACTTGGAAAAGCCCATGTTGTACACGTCCGCCTCGGCGCGAACAGCGTCGAGGAACCAGACTTTGTTGCAGACGTCGTCGAGAAGCTCGACGTCGTGCGAGATCATGATCAGCCCGCCCTCGTGCTTGGACAAGAAACCGCGCAGCCAGTTGATGGAGTCGGCGTCGAGGTGGTTGGTGGGCTCGTCGAGAAGCAACGTGGTCTGCGACTTGCCCGAGCCCTGACGCGAAGCGAACAGGATCTGGGCGAGCTCAACGCGGCGGCGCTGGCCGCCCGAGAGGGTCTTTAGCTGCTGGTCCAACACGCGTTCAGGCAGCCCCAGGTTGTCGCAGATCTGGGCCGCCTCTGCGTTGGCCTCGTAGCCACCGAGTGCCTGGTAACGCTCCTCCAGCCGGGAGAACTTCGCGATCGCCTTGTCGCGCTCCGCCCCGTCCGTTTCCTCCATCAGCTTCTGCTGCTTGGCCATCGAGCGCTGGATCTGATCCAGGCCGCGGGCAGACAGGACACGGTCGCGGGCGGTCTGCTCGATGTCGCCCTCCTTGGAGTCCTGCGGGAGGTAACCGATCTCGCCCGAACGGGTCACCGAGCCGCCGTACGGCTCGGTCTCCCCCGCCAAGATGCGCATCGTGGTGGTCTTGCCTGCGCCGTTGCGGCCCACCAGGCCGATGCGGTCGCCGGGTTGGACGCGCAGGTGCTGGCCGGGGGCGTCGAGAAGCGTACGGGCCCCGACGCGGACCTCGAGATCATTGGTGACAATCACGGGGGAACACTGTAGCAACCGGGCCCAAGCTGCCTGAAAAAGGAAGAATCCCCGCCACGTGGAATCCGTGACGGGGAAGGAAAGCGGCCTAGACCGCGAACCCGAGGGCGCGCAGTTGCTCGCGGCCTTCCTCGGTGATGAACTGCGGGCCCCACGGCGGCATCCAGACCCAGTTCAAGTCAAGCTCGTCAACCGCGGTATTCGCGACGACGGCCTGGGTTGCCTGGTCCTCGATTACGTCGGTGAGCGGGCAGGCCGGCGAGGTCAGCGTCATGTTAATCACCGCGACCGTCTTGTCGTCGCGCTCCTCAATCCAGGTGTCGTAGACCAAGCCGAGGTCAACCACGTTGATGCCCAGCTCCGGGTCGATCACGTCGCGGAGGTACTCCTCCACCTCACCGATGAGCTTGAGCTGCTCCTCGGTCTGCTGCGGGCGCTCAGCCTGCTTTTCTGCTTCAGTCATCGCTTACTCCTTTTCTCCCAGGGCGTCCGACGTCGCCGCCTGGAACGCCTTCCACCCCATCAGCGCGCACTTCACGCGTGCCGGGAACTTGGCTACACCGGCGAACGCCACGCCGTCGCCGATCATCTCGGCATCGCCCTCGACGGTGCCGCGCGAAGTGATCATCTCCTCGAACGACGCGAGCTTCTTCATCGCCTCGTCGACCGGCAGGCCGATGATCTCCTCGGCCATCACGGAGGTGGAGGCTTGCGAGATCGAGCAGCCCTCAGCGTCGTAGGAGACGTCCTCGACCGTGGAGCCGTCGTCTGACAGGTGCACACGCAAGGTCAGCTCGTCGCCACACGACGGGTTGACGTGGTGCACCTCCGCCTCGAACGGCTCGCGCAGGCCTGCGTGCTGCGGGTTCTTGTAGTGGTCCAGGATAACTTCCTGGTACATGGATTCGAGGTTCATCGCACGAAAAACTCCTTCGCTTTGCTAATCGACGACACCAAGGTATCAACCTCATCCAGCGTGTTGTACAGGTAGAAGCTCGCCCGGGACGTGGACTGCATGTCCAGCCCCCGGTGCAGCGGCCACGCGCAGTGGTGGCCGGTGCGGATGGCCACACCCTCGGAGTCGAGCACTTGGCCCAGGTCGTGCGGGTGCACGCCCTCCACTGTGAACGCGATTGCTCCACCGCGGTTGTCGGCGGTCAGCGGGCCAGCGATACGCAGCCCGTCGATAGCCTGCATCTGCTCCAGTGCATACTCGGTGAGTTTGTGCTCATGAGCCTGGATCTCTTCCATCCCGACCTCGGTGAGGAAACGCACCGCCTCGCCGAGCCCGACGACCTGGGAGGTCATCTGGGTGCCGGCCTCGAAGCGCTGCGGCGCCGCGGCGAAGGTGGTTTCCTCCATGCGCACCACCTCGATCATCGAGCCGCCGGTCAAAAACGGCGGGAGATCGTTGAGGTGCTTCGAGTACACCGCGCCAACCCCGGTCGGCCCGCACATCTTGTGCCCGGAGAAGGCTGCGAAGTCGACGTCCAATGCATGGAAGTCCACCGGCATGTGCGGCACCGACTGGCAGGCGTCGAGCACCGTGAGCGCCCCGACGGCCTTGGCGCGGCGCACCATCTCGGCGACGTCGGCATGCGCGCCGGTCACGTTCGACTGGTGGGTAAAGGCCACCACTTTGACGGTGTCATCGAGCTCGAGTGAGTCGAGGTCGATGCGCCCGTCCGGGGTCATCTTGTACCACTTCAGCGTCGCACCGGTGCGGCGCGCAAGCTCCTGCCAGGGCACGAGGTTCGCGTGGTGCTCGAGCTCGGTGATGACGATCGTGTCGCCCTCCCCGACCGCGAACGAACCAGCGCGCGAGTCACCAAGGACGTACGCAACCAGGTTCAGGGCTTCGGTGGCGTTTTTGGTGAACGCGATCTCGTCGTCACGCGCGCCCACGAACGTGGCGATGGCCTCGCGTGCGGACTCGTAGGCGTCGGTTGCCTCCTCGGCCAGCTGGTAAGAGCCGCGGTGCACGGGCGCGTTGCAGCCGAGCACGAAGTCGCGCTCGGCGTCCCACACGCGCTGCGGGCGCTGCGATGTCGCCCCCGAATCCAGGTACACCAGCGGTTTGTTGTCCCGCACGGTGCGCGACAGGATCGGGAATTCCTTGCGAATGGCTTGTACGTCGAGCGCCATTAGATGAACTTCTCGTAGCCCTCGGCCTCGAGCTGGTCGGCGAGCGAGGCGTCGCCGGTCTGCACGATCTTGCCGTCGGCAAAGACGTGAATGAAGTCGGGCTTGACGTAGTTCAGGATGCGCTTGTAGTGCGTAATCATGAGCACGCCGCCGCCGGTCTCCTCCTGGTAGCGGTTGATGCCCTCGGAGACGATGCGCAGCGCGTCGACGTCGAGGCCCGAGTCGGTCTCGTCCATCACGGCGAACTTCGGCTTCATCAGTGACAGCTGCATGACCTCGTGGCGCTTCTTCTCGCCACCGGAGAAGCCCTCGTTGACGGAGCGCTCCGAGAAGGACTCGTCCATCTGCAGCGCCTCGCGGGCGGCGTTGAGCTCGCCGACCCACTCGCGCAGCTTCGGCGCCTCGCCACGCACGGCGGTGATAGCGGAGCGCATGAAGTTCGACGATGACACACCCGGGACCTCGACCGGGTACTGCATGGCCAGGAAGAGGCCTGCGCGGGCGCGCTCGTCGATATCCATCTCGAGGACGTTCTCGCCGTCGAGCAGCACCTCGCCGTCGGTCACCTCGTACTTCGGGTGACCCGCGAGGGTGTACGCGAGGGTGGACTTACCGGAGCCGTTCGGGCCCATGATGGCGTGCGTCTCGCCGCCGTTAATGGTGAGGTTGACGCCCTTCAGGATGGGCTTCGCCTCCTGGCCCTCCTCGGAGGGAAGGACGTTGGCGTGCAGGTTCTTAATTTCGAGGGTGGACATACATTGCTCCTTTTAGTTTTCGTTGCGCTCGAGCTCGCCTGCGACACGGGCGATGAGCTCGTCGCGGACCGACTCGACGGGGATCTGGTTGAGGACCTCGTTGAAGAAGCCGCGGATGATCAGACGGGTGGCGTCCTCCTCGCGGATGCCGCGGGAGCGCAGGTAGAACAGCTGGTCGTCGTCGAAGCGGCCAACGGTTGCGGCGTGGCCGGCACCGGCGATCTCGCCGGTTTCGATTTCCAGGTTCGGGATGGCGTCGGCACGCGCGCCGTCGGTGAGCACGAGGTTGCGGTTCGTCTCGTACGTATCGGTGCCTTCAGCCTCAGCGCGGATGAGCACGTCGCCCACCCAGCAGGTGCGCGCCTCCGGCAGGTCGGAGGACTTGTCGCCCTGCAGAGCGCCCTTGTACAGCACGTTGGAGCGGCAGTTCGGCACCGCGTGGTCGACGAGCAGGCGGTTCTCGATGTACTGGCCGTCATCCGCGAAGTACACGCCGGTCAGTTCGGCGTCGCCGCCCGGTGCTTCAAATACGACACGCGGGGTGATGCGCACAACTTCGCCGCCGAAGGTTGCCACGTGGTGGCGCAGGGTCGCATCGCGCTTGACGACGACCGACTGCTGCCCCACATGCACAGCGTCGAGCTCCCAATCAGCGTCCACAACGGCGTTCAGGCGGGAGCCCTCGCCGACAACCCAGTTGACGTTGTCCGCGTGGGTGCCGGAGCCCTCGTACTTCACCAGCACAGTCGCCGAGGAGTGCGTGCCGGTTTCCACCACAATGGTGCCGAACGTGGTCACGTCCGCACCTGCGCCGGTCACGGTGATCGTGATCGGCTCGGCCAGCTCAGCGTCGGCCGGAACAGACACCAGAGTGGCGTTTTCGGACGACGTCCACGCCTGCGCCGCGATGCGGTCGACGGGGGCGCCGGCGGCGCGCACGCGCTCGTCGTCAAGCGAAACCTGCTCCACGGTCACCTCGGACGGGCCATCGACCGCGATCTGCGCCGGGGCCTGCGGGGCGAACTTTCCGTTGTGCAGGCCGCGCAGGCGGCGCAGGGAGACGAAGCGCCACACCTCGTCACGACCGCTAGGGACCTCGAAGTCCTCGACGTTGAACGAGGAGAACAGGTCGCCCTTGTTGTTGTGGGTCGTTGCGTTTTTAACAGTCTCGACCATTTAGCCGACCGATCCTTCCATTTGCAGCTCGATGAGGCGGTTGAGCTCCAGGGCGTACTCCATGGGCAGCTCCTTGGCGATCGGCTCGACGAAGCCGCGCACGATCATCGCCATCGCCTCCTCCTCCGGGATACCTCGCGACATCAGGTAGAACAGCTGGTCCTCGGAGACCTTGGACACCTTCGCCTCGTGGCCGAGGGTGACGCGGTCGTTGCGGATGTCGTTGTACGGGTAGGTGTCCGAACGGGAGATGTTGTCCACCAGCAACGCGTCGCACTCCACGTTGGACACGGAGTTGTGCGCGTTGGCGTTGACGTGGACCAGGCCGCGGTACGCCGCACGACCGCCGCCGCGAGCCACCGACTTGGACACGATCGACGAAGAAGTGTGCGGCGCCATGTGCGTCATCTTCGCGCCGGTGTCCTGGAACTGGCCCTCGCCAGCGAAGGCAACGGAGAGCACCTCACCGCGTGCGTGTTCGCCGGTCATCCACACGGCCGGGTACTTCATGGTCACCTTGGAGCCGATATTGCCGTCGACCCATTCCATGGTCGCGCCCTCTTCAGCCTTCGCGCGCTTGGTCACCAGGTTGTAGACGTTGTTCGACCAGTTCTGGATCGTCGTGTAGCGGCAGCGGCCGCCCTTCTTCACGATGATTTCCACCACGGCAGAGTGCAGCGAGTCCGACTTGTAAATCGGGGCGGTGCAGCCCTCGACGTAGTGCACGTACGCGTCCTCATCGACGATGATGAGCGTGCGCTCGAACTGACCCATGTTCTCCGTGTTGATGCGGAAGTAGGCCTGCAGCGGGATGTCCACGTGAACCCCCGGCGGGACGTAGATGAAGGAGCCACCGGACCACACCGCGGTGTTCAGTGCGGAGAACTTGTTGTCGCCGGCCGGGATGACCGAGCCGAAGTACTCCTTGAACAGGTCCTCGTGCTCGCGCAGGGCGGTATCGGTGTCGACGAAAATGACGCCCTTTTCCTCCAGGTCCTCGCGGATCTGGTGGTAGACCACCTCGGACTCGTACTGCGCTGCGACACCTGCGACGAGGCGCTGCTTCTCCGCCTCCGGGATGCCCAGCTTGTCGTAGGTGTTCTTGATGTCCTCCGGCAGGTCGTCCCAAGACGCGGCCTGCTCCTCGGTGGAGCGGACGTAATACTTGATGTTGTCGAAGTCGATGTCGGACAAGTCGGCGCCCCACGTCGGCATCGGCTTCTTCTCGAAGATCTCGAGCGCCTTCGTGCGCTGGTTGAGCATCCACTCGGGCTCGTTCTTAATGCCCGAGATGTCGCGCACCACCTCCTCGTTCAGGCCGCGGCGCGCGGAGGCGCCGGCGACGTCGGAGTCGTGCCAGCCGTAGTTGTAGGCACCGATGGACTCGATAATTTCGTCGTCGTTCATCGGCTTTTCAAGACCTGGCTTTGGCTTCGCTTCAGTCATTGTCAGCCGCTCCTTTCGTTTCTGTTCCCGTTTGTGCGACAGGGATGTTAGTCGTGCAGATGCCGTGGCCGTCCGCGATGAGGGCGAGCGGCTGCACGTGCGTATCGACGATGCGTGCAATCGCCTCGTGCTCAGCCTCGCAAAGTTCGGGGTGAGCAGCCGCCACCGCGGACACCGGACAGTGGTGTTGGCACAGCTGGATACCTACTGGCGTACGCCGGATGCTGGGCTCGTAACCGTGCGCCTCAAGCGCGTCGGCGACGGAGCGCACCGCGTCTTCCGCGTCCTCTGGGTCCGAGTCGATTCCGGCGAACATGTGCTCCACGCGCCGGCGCGCAAACTCGCGCACCGCTTCCTCTCCCCCGATGGACGCGATAACGTCCACGGCTTCAAGTGCCAGCGTGTCGTAGCTGGTGCCGAAATGCTCCCGGCCTTCGTCGGTGAGCTGGAAGTGTTTTGCTGGGCGCCCGCGAGCGGCTTGGTCTCCTGCCACCGCCCGCGGCGCGCAGGTTTCAGCCAGTCCGTCCTCTACGAGTTTATCCAGGTGGCGTCGTACGCCGGCGGGCGAAAGTCCAAGCTCGGTGCCGATCTCGGCCGCGGCGACGGGACCCCGCTTGAGCAGGATCGACATCACCTGCGAACGGGTCGACCCGTTCGCGCGGTCTGCAGTGTCGTGCTCTGCCACCGTGCAACCCCTTTCCTTGGCTCTCTGCTCGCCTTTACACAACACTAGTGTGTCGAAATTATTTCTGCGTCAGCGGGGCCGTGCGGCACAGTAAACTATTGCGCCGTGAACGCTCGTCCCCTCCGCCCGTCCCGGCCGCCGCGGCTTCGGCGTCGCGGACGCGCGCTTGTCGACGAATTCCCCCGCATCGGCCGCCCCGGCTCCCGGTCCGCCGAACTCCACGAGCCTGTCAGCAGTCAAGCGGGGGCGGGCGACGGCGCGTCGTATCACGAACAGAACCGGTTTTTCCTGCTGCGCTGGCTCGGTGCCGTCGGCACGCTGCTCATCGCGCTGGGCGGATTCGGCGGCGGTGCTCTGCCGGTGGTGGACAACCCCTGGTTCTCCTTCGGACTCGGCTCGGCGATGGGCCGGATGATGCTTGCCTCCAACGCCGTGGTGCTTATCGGCGTCGGCATGCTGGTGTGCGCCTGGCTGCTTATGGCGCCGTTTGTGGGGGCGTCCGGCAACGGGCCGCGCGTTGCCACCCCCGCGGTGCAGCGCACCTTGATCGCCTGGGTTGTGCCCCTGATGTTCACCGCACCGCTGTTTACTCAGGACATCTATTCGTATTTGGCCAACGGCGCGATTGTGCGGATGGGCCTGGACCCCTACGCGGCGGGGCCGGTGGAAATTCTGGGTGTCGACCACCCGCTCGCCCGCTCAGTACCGTTTATATGGGCGCACTCCCCCAGTCCGTACGGGCCGGTCGCCCTCGGTATCGCTGCTGTGATTTCATGGCTGACCAGCGACAGCATTTTCTGGGGCGTGATCGCCCACAGGCTGGTGTCACTCGCCGGGCTGCTCGCCGCGTCGTGGGGGCTGCGCTCGCTGGCGCACCGCTGCGGAGTCAACACCGCCGCGGCGCTGTGGCTCGGGTTGTTAAATCCCCTGACCATCCTGCACTTGGTCGGCGGCATCCACAACGAGGCCATAATGTTGGGGTTCATCCTCGCGGGCCTCGAGGTGGGGTTGCGGGGCGTCGACGTCTTGCCACACAGAAACGCCTGGGCCCTCATCGCCGCCTCCGGCGGACTGATCACGTGCGCGGGGCTGGTGAAAGTCACCGGTTTTTTCGCGCTCGGCTTCACCGGGATGGCACTCGCACGCGCGCTCCACGCGGCAGGCCGCCCGACCGTGCGCGCGATCACCCAAGCGGTCCTCGTGCAAAGCGTGCTGCTTGTCGCCACCACGGCAGTCGTCTCGCTCAGCGCCGGGATCGGACTCGGTTGGGTGACAGGCCAAGGCGGGGCGGCGTCGATACGCTCCTGGCTCTCGCTGACTACCGATATCGGGGTCATCGGCGGATTCATCGCCATGCTGCTCGGGCTCGGCGACCACACCGAGGCGATGCTCGTAGTCACACGGACGGCTGGACTTGCGGTCGCCGCCGCATTCGGGGTGCGCATGCTGTGGGCGACGTTTAAGGGCACCATCCACCCCGTCGGCGGACTTGGCGTGGCCACACTCGTGCTCGTTGTGCTGTTTCCTGTGGTGCACCCCTGGTATCCGCTGTGGGCGATCCTACCGCTGGCGGCGTGGGCGAACCGCGTATTTTTCCGGGTCGGCGTCGCCGCCTACAGCGCGGTATTCAGTTTTCTCGTGCTGCCCCGCGGGCTTGCGCTGCAGCCGGGCGCCGTGGCCACGATCTATCTCTCCGCCGCGCTTACCTTCGCGGTGCTGATCGTCGCCGCTTGGCTGGTGTACAGGCAGCGTCGCGGCCGGGTACTACACTGATCGGCCATGAGTGAGCTAGCGCTTAAAGTCGACAACGTGGTGAAGCAATTCGGCGACAACACGGCAGTCGACGGCCTGACGTTTAGCGCGCGACGCGGGGAGCTACTTGCACTGCTCGGCCCGAACGGCGCAGGCAAAACCACCACCATCGAGATGTGCGAGGGTTTCACCACCCCCACCTCCGGAACCATCAGGGTGCTCGGCATCGATCCAGCTACCCACCCGCAGCGGGTGCGCGACCGCATCGGCATCATGCTGCAAGGAGGCGGCTCGTACGCGTCGCTGTCCGTCACCGAAATGCTGCGCCTGGCCGCGAGCTATAACACCAATCCCCACGACCCAGAGTGGCTTATCCAGTTGCTCGGCCTCGAGGGCGTGCGCAAAACCACGTACCGCCGCTTGTCCGGCGGCCAAAAACAGCGGTTGTCGCTCGCCCTCGCCATCATTGGACGCCCCGAGCTCATCTTCCTCGACGAGCCAACCGCAGGCATGGACGCTCAATCGCGCCTCGCTGTCTGGGAAATCATTCAGGCGATGAAGCACGACGGCACCACCGTGTTGCTGACAACCCACCTCATGGACGAGGCCGAAACGCTTGCCGACGACGTCGTGATCATCGACCACGGCAAAGTCGTCACCCAAGGCAGCCCGGCTGAGCTGACCAGCCACGATGAGTTCCCAGTCATCTCCGTTCACACCGACCGTGCGCTCGACGTGCGCCCGCTCAACGACGAGCTAGCGCACCTCGGCCTCAACGCGGAGGCGGTCAACCCGCACCGCTACCGGATTCGTGGCACGGGCTCGCCCGCGGTCGTTGAGACGCTAGCGCACGAGGCTGCACGGCAAAACGTCCTGATCCGCGAGTTGTCAGTGGCGCACCGTGACTTGGAGGACGTGTTTTTGGACATCACCGGCCGAGAGTTGAGGAGTTAACGGATGGATACCCGATTGTCACCTGGGACGTTCGCACCGGCACCGCGGCGGGCGTCGTTTAGCGCGATGGCGCTCGCACAGGGACGCGTCGAGGCGAAGCTCATGCTGCGCCACGGCGAGCAGCTGCTGGTGAACCTGCTCATCCCGGCGGCGGTGCTGGTCGCCGCCGCGTTTGTGCCGATCTTCGGCGATTCGACCGATTTCAACACTCTTGTGCCGATGGTGTTCGCAGTCGCGGCGACATCGGCCGGGTTTACCGGACAAGCCATCGCGCTCGCGTTCGACCGGCGCTACGGTGCCTTGAAGCGCACCGGCGCCTCCGGGGTGCCGCCGTGGACGATCATCGCCGGCAAGATCATGGGGGTGCTCGCCACCGTCGCGGTGCAGATCGTCGTCCTCGGCGCCTTGGCGCTTGTCCTCGGCTGGCGCGTCTCGGTCGCGGGCGCCGTGTTCGGTCTGGTGGCTCTACTGTTCGGCGTTGCCGCGTTTACCGCCATGGGGCTGCTCATGGGAGGGACTTTGAGCTCCGAGCTGGTGCTCGCGCTGGCGAACCTGATCTGGATCGCATTCATGGGCATTGTCGGCTGGGTGGTCTACTCCGGGGAGCTCTCAAACGCCGGATGGTGGAACCTCGTGCCCACCGTTGCGCTGGCCGGAGCTCTAGCGGAGGCCGTGGAGCTGCGGTTCAACGCGCTCGCGTGGATCAGCCTCGCGGTGTGGGCCGCGGTGGCTGTCGTTGGCGCAGTGCGGCTATTCCGCTTTGACGACTAAGCGCGATACACTCAGTCCGATATTCATCCGAAAGTTGGAGATGCTGTGACCACCACGACCGAACATCCGTCGACCGAGAGCCGTTTCAAGGAGGCGTGGCGCGACCCGTCGCTGCGCCTTCAGCGCATGCTCGCGATGGTGCTGCTCATCTGCCAGGGCGGCATCACCGTCACCGGTTCCCTGGTCCGCGTCACCGGCTCGGGCCTGGGCTGCGACACGTGGCCGCTGTGCCACGAGGGCTCCCTAGTCCCGGTCGCAGGTGCGTCCCCGTGGATCCACCAGGCAATCGAGTTCGGCAACCGTACACTCACGTTCGTGGTCGCGGCCGCCGCCGTGCTCGTGCTCCTCGCCGTCATCCGGGCGGGTCGCAGCAAGATCATCCGGGAACTGGCCTGGACTTCCCTGTTCGGCGTGGTGTTTCAAGCCATCGTCGGTGGCATTTCGGTGCTGTTGGATCTGCGCTGGTGGTCCGTCGCCGTGCACTTCCTGCCGTCGATGATCCTGGTGTGGGTCGCCGCCATCCTCTACATGCGCATCGCTGAAAGCGACGACGAGTTACCCACGCGCCGCTTCCCTGCACGCGCGCAGACGTGGACTGTCATCGCCGCCGTCGCGCTGTGCTTCGTGCTTGTCACCGGCACGATGGTGACCGGCTCCGGCCCTCACTCCGGCGATTCCGGCATCGGCATGGAAGGTCGCCTGCAGCTGGACACCAGGGTGCTCGCGTACGTGCACGCGATCTGTATGTACCTCTACCTCATCAGCACGCTCATCGTCACTGTGCTGCTGCACCGCAACGGTGCCCCGGAGGATGCGAAGCGCACCGCCTGGGTGCTTATCGCCCTCATCGTCGTCCAGTGGGCGATTGGTGTCATCCAGTTCCGCATGGGGGTTCCGCGCTGGACAATCCCGATGCATATCGGCATGTCGTCGACTGTGGTTGCGTTTAGCGCGTTCCTTTTCGCACACGGAAAGCGCAGGTTGCCTACGCTCGTGTGACATGAAGGCAATTCTTGTTACGAAACACGGCGGCCCCGACGTACTTGAGTACACCGAGGTCGCGGATCCCGTCCCCAGCGAGGGGCAATTGCTTGTCGACGTCGACTGCGTCGGCGTGAACTACATCGACACCTACTTCCGTTCCGGGACCTACCCCTCCGAACCGCCCTACATCCCGGGCACGGAGGGCTGCGGCCGTGTCGTCGACGACCCGCGCGGTGAGATTGCTCCGGGCACACTCGTCGCATGGCACGACGCCCCCGGCTCGTACGCGGAGAAAGTCGCCGTCGACCGTAACCGTCTCGTCGCAGTGCCGGAGGGAGTCGAACCCGAGATCGCCGCGTCGATGCTGTTGCAGGGCATGACGGCGCATTACCTACTTCACGGAGTGCGTGAGACCACGGCGGGCGACACCATGGCCGTCACCGCGGGCGCTGGCGGCGTCGGGCTCATCCTCACGCAGATGGCCGCCGCGCTCGAAGCCACCGTCTACTCCGTCGTTTCTTCCGACGAGAAAGAGCAGCTGGCCTACGAAGCCGGCGCGACCAAGGTGTTCCGCTACGGCGATTCGCTTGCCGACGACATCATTGCCGAAAACGGCGGCGCGGGTGTCGACGTGATCTACGACGGCGTGGGCAACGACACCTTCGACTTCGCCTTGAACGTCACCCGGCCCCGTGGCCTGGTCTGCTCGTTCGGCTCCGCTTCCGGCGACGTCGAGCCTTTCAAGATCCAGGAGCTGAACAAGCACGGCTCGCTGTTTCTCACCCGACCGTCGCTGACGCACTACGTGGCAGACAACGACGAGTTCCTCATGCGCGCGCAGGCTGTTGCGCGTGCGGTGGACGACGGCACCGTGAAAATGCGCATCCACCCGCCCTACAAGCTGGAAAACGCCCGCCAGGCCCATGAGGACCTGCAGGCGCGCAAAACAACCGGATCGGTGGTTTTGAAGGTCTAGAAGAGCAGCTCCCCGATCGTCTGCCATCCGATCACGGCGTCGAAGGACAGGCCGAGGAACAAGGCCGCGAGGTAGTTGTTCGACAGGATGAACAGCTTCAGCGGCTTGACGTCCTCGCCGCGCAAGATGCCGCTGTGCAGCTTCGTCGCCACCACAAGGAAGGCGACGCCGGAGACGATCGCCACCACGAGGTAGATCCACGAGGCCGCCGGCACGAGACCGAGGGAGACAACTACGGTGAGCCAGGAGTACAGCACGATCTGTCGGCTCGTTTCCTGCGGGGAGGCCACCACGGGCAGCATCGGCACGTTGGCGCGGGCGTAATCGTCCTTGTACTTCATGGCCAGCGCCCATGTGTGGGGCGGGGTCCAGAAGAAGATGATGAGGAACATCACCACGGCCTGCCACCAGTTGTCGGCGGAGCCGTCGTTGACGTTGTCGCGGATGACAGCCCAGCCGACGAGCACCGGCATGCAGCCGGCCGCGCCGCCCCAGATGACGTTCTGCCAGGTGCGGCGCTTGAGCCACTTGGTGTAGACGAAGATGTAGAACGCGTTGGTCAGCATGATGAACAACGCGGCCAGCCAGGAGTTGCACAGGAAGCCGAGCCAGAGCACGCTGATGACCAGCAGCGACCAAGCGAACACCGCAGCCTTCTGCTTGGTGATCTTGTGGCGCACCAGCGGGCGGGCGCGCGTGCGTCCCATCTTCTGGTCGATGTCGTAGTCCGCGACCATGTTGAACGTGTTGGCGGCGCCGGCGCCCATCCAGCCGCCGAGCAGCGTGGCCAGCACGAGCCAGATGTGCACCTCCCCGCGGTCCGCCTGGAGCATCGCCGGGATCGCGGCGACGAGGAGAAGTTCAATGACCCGCGGCTTCGTCAACGCGAAATATGCCTTAATGGTCTCCAACAACTCTCTCCTTTGTGGTCCTCAGGTGGCGCGGGGCACTCATACCTTTGGACGATGCTAGCCTTTCCCCCGCCGAGGGAACGAATCGAACACGCCACTCGGCACACACACTATGCTCTTGGAGGACCTCTTAGGACTGAAACGTAAGCGAGGAATGACGTGACGCTACCCCCCGAGCTGCAAGCGATGACCGTACGCAACTACCCGGAGGACTGGACCGACACCGACACCCGCGCAGTCGACACCGCCCGCGTGCTCGCGGCTGATGCGGTGGAGAACTGCGGTTCGGGCCACCCGGGCACCGCAATGTCGCTGGCGCCCCTCGCCTACACGCTGTTCCAGCGTGTGATGAACGTCGACCCGGCAGACAAGGACTGGGTCGGGCGCGACCGTTTTGTCCTATCGAACGGGCACTCGTCGCTGACGCAGTACGTGCAGCTCTACCTCGGCGGCTTCGGCCTCGAGCTGCAGGACCTGAAGGACCTTCGCACCTGGGGTTCGAAGACGCCGGGCCACCCGGAGTACAACCACACCGACCACATCGAGATCACCACTGGCCCGCTTGGCCAGGGCCTCGCCTCCGCCGTGGGCATGGCGATGGCTTCTCGACGAGAGCGTGGCCTGTTCGACCCGGAGACCCCAGCCGGCGAGTCGCCATTCGACCACTACATCTACGTCGTCGCCGGCGATGGTTGCCTGCAGGAAGGCGTGACCGCGGAGGCGTCGTCGCTGGCCGGAACCCAGCAGCTGGGCAACCTCATCTTGTTCTGGGACGATAACCGCATCTCCATCGAGGACGACACCCAGATCGCGTTCACCGAGGACGTGATGGGCCGCTACGAGGCGTACGGTTGGCAGACGCTGACGGTCGAATCCGGCGAGGACGTCGCAGCGATCGAGGCGGCGGTGGCTGAAGCAAAGGCCGAGACCGCGAAGCCCACCATCATCCGGGTCAAGACCGTCATCGGCTACCCTGCCCCGAACCTGATGAACACCGGTGCGATCCACGGCGCCGCACTGGGCGCCGACGAGATCCGCGCGGTGAAGGACGCCCTGGGCTTCGACGCCGCTGTGGACTTCCCGGAGGAAGCGGACGTCATCGCCCACACCCGCAAGCTGCGCGACCGCGCAGCTGAAAAGCGCGAGGCGTGGAACGAGAAATTCGACGCGTGGGCGAAGGCGAATCCTGAGCGCAAGGAACTTCTCGACCGTTTGACCGCCCGCGAGCTGCCGGCCGACTGGAAGCAGGACTTCCCCACCTGGGAGCCGGATGCGAAGGGCATCGCCACCCGCAAGGCCTCCGAGGCCGCGATCCAGGCCGCTGCCGCCGCACTCCCAGAGCTCTGGGGCGGCTCCGCCGACCTGGCCGGCTCCAATAACACGTTGATCAAGGGTGCAGAATCGTTCGGCCCGGAGGCCATCTCCACCGACATGTTCACCGCCAATCCGTACGGCCGCAACCTGCACTTCGGCATCCGCGAGCACGCCATGGGCGCTGTGATGAACGGCATCGCCCTGCACGGCGGCACCCGCGTCTACGGCGGCACGTTCCTCATCTTTTCGGAGTACCTCTACCCCGCCATCCGCGTCGCGGCACTGTCGGGCATCGACGGCTACTACGTGTTTACCCACGATTCCATCGGTCTGGGCGAGGACGGCCCGACCCACCAGCCGGTCGAGACCCTCGCTGCCCTGCGCGCCATCCCGGATGTAGCCGTGATCCGCCCGGCGGACGCGAATGAGACTTCGGCCGCGTGGGTCGCTGCGCTTGAGGCCAAGGAGCAGCCGAAGGCGCTCGCCCTGTCGCGCCAGAACCTGCCGGTGCTCGAGGGCACGAAGGAGAAGGCGTTCGACGGCGTCGCCCGTGGCGCATACGTGCTCGTCGAAGAGTCCGCTGGAACCCCCGACCTGATCCTCATGGCCTCCGGCTCCGAGGTGCAGTACGCCGTCGAGGCCGCCAAGGTCCTCGAGGCCGAAGGCACCGCGACGCGCGTGGTGTCCGTGCCGTCGATGGATTGGTTCATGGAGCAGGACGACGACTACATCGACTCGGTGCTGCCGCGTGACGTCAAGGCACGCGTATCCGTCGAGGCCGCGACCTCCATGCCGTGGTTCCGTTTCCTCGGCGAGTACGGCCGTGCGGTGTCGCTGGAGCACTTCGGCGCCTCCGCACCGGGTGCCGAGCTGTTCGAGCGCTTCGGCTTCACCACCGACAATGTTGTTCGGGTGGCGCGCGAGACACTCGATTGCGTGCGTGAGCAGCGCAGCGTGCCGACGAGCAAGCGCATCGGCGACACCGAATCAGAACCGACCCGCGGCGACGGAAAGTAAGGATACGACACATGACTGCTATCGACGATCTGTACAACCTCGGCACCTCCACCTGGCTTGACGACCTGTCGCGCGAGCGCATCGCCACCGGCAATCTCGACGAGGTGAAAAAGGCCAAATCCATCGTGGGTGTGACCACCAACCCGGCGATTTTCGCCTCCGCGATGGGTAGCGGCACCCACTACGACGAGCAGCTCACGGAGCTCAAAGAGGCTGGTGTCACCGTGGACGACGCCGTTTACGCCATGAGTGTTAAGGACGTCCAGGACGCCTGCGACCTGTTCCGCGACACGTTCGAAGCCACCGGCGGCAAGGACGGCCGGGTCTCCATTGAGGTGGACCCGCGTTACGCAGCCGACGAGGCGAAAACGATCGCACAGGCCAAAGAGCTCTGGGAGCTCGTCGACCGCGACAACCTCATGATTAAAATCCCGGCGACCGACGAGTCGCTGTCGGCGGTGACCGCCGCGCTTGCTGAGGGCATCTCGGTCAACGTCACGTTGATCTTCTCGGTGGAGCGCTATCAGCAGGTCATTGACGCGTACAAGGACGGCATCCGCAAGGCCGCGGCGAACGGCCACGACGTGGCCACCATTCACTCCGTGGCGTCGTTCTTCGTCTCGCGCATGGATACCGAGGTGGATAAGCGCCTGGAGACGATCGGTACCGACGAGGCGCTCGCGCTGCGGGGCAAGGCGGGCGTCGCCAACGCGCGCCTTGCGTACGCGCTGTTCCAGAAGGAATTCGGTGCTGAGGTCGTCGATAAGCTTCCCGAAGGCGCGAACAAGCAGCGTCCGCTGTGGGCGTCGACGGGTGTGAAGAACCCGGACTACCCGGCGACGATGTACGTCACCGAGCTGGCGGGCCCGGACACCGTGAACACGATGCCGGAGAAGACGATCGATGCCGTGCTGGAGCAGGGCGGTGTCGACGGCGACACGCTGACCGGCACCGAGGCAGCGTCGCGCGAGGTGTTCGCGAAACTGCGTGAGGTGGGCATCGACGTGGCTGATGTCGTGGCAACGCTTGAGCGCGAAGGCGTGGACAAGTTCGTCGACGCGTGGCAGGAGCTGCTCGATTCGATGACGGCTAGGCTCGCGTAGGTGAACAACGCAGCTTCGCAGTGGCACAATCCGCTGCGCTCCCCCGACGACAAGCGCCTGCCGCAGATCGCCGGCCCGTCCGGCATGGTCATCTTCGGCGTGACCGGCGACCTGGCTCGTAAGAAACTGCTGCCGGCGATCTACGATCTCGCCAACCGCGGCCTGCTACCCGGCGGGTTCACGCTCGTCGGCTACGGGCGCCGCGACTGGACCCAGGCTGATTTTCAGGCGTACGTGCGCGAGGCGATCGACGCTGGCGCGCGCACGAGTTTCCATGACAACGTCTGGCAGCGCCTCGCGGAAGGGCTGCAGTTTGTCAAGGGCAACTTTGACGACGACGCTGCCTTCGACACACTTGCCGAAACGCTGAAGCGCAGCGACGTGGAGCGCGGCACCGCCGGTAACTGGGCGTACTATCTGTCCGTGCCACCCGAATTTTTCGCCGACGTGGTCCACCAGTTGGACCGCAGCGGCATGGCGCATGCCGGCGAGAACGAATGGCGTCGCGTGATCATCGAGAAGCCGTTTGGCCACGACGTGGAATCGGCCCGGGAACTCAACGAGATCGTCGGCGCTGTTTTCGACGAGCAGTCGGTGTTTCGCATCGACCACTACCTGGGCAAAGAAACCGTCCAGAATATTTTGGCGCTGCGCTTCGCCAACCAGCTGTTTGAGCCGTTCTGGAACTCGCATTACATCGATCACGTTCAGATCACCATGGCCGAAGACATCGGGCTAGGCGGGCGCGCGAGCTACTACGACGGTATTGGCGCAGCCCGTGACGTGATCCAGAACCACCTGATCCAGTTGCTTGCACTGGTGGCCATGGAGGAGCCGACCTCGTTCTCCCCCGCCCAGTTGCGCGCCGAAAAGTTGAAGGTGCTGCGGGCGACCACGGCGGTCGGCCCATTCAGCGACACCACCGCCCGCGGCCAGTACACCGCGGGCTGGCAGGGCTCCCAGCACGTTGTGGGTCTGCGCGAGGAGGAGGGCTTCGACCCCGAATCCACCACCGAGACCTACGCGGCGTGCACACTCGAGATCGCGTCGCGGCGCTGGGCCGGTGTCCCGTTTTACATGCGCACGGGCAAACGGCTTGGGCGCCGTGTGACAGAGATCGCCCTCGTGTTCAAGAATCCGCCGTACCAGCCGTTCACGGACGGGCAAACGGATCTGCTGAACCAAAACGCTGTGGTCATCCGCATCCAGCCAGACGAGGGCGTGCTCATGCGCTTCGGTTCCAAGGTGCCGGGCCCAGGCATGGAGCTGCGCGACGTGAACATGGATTTCCACTACTCCGAAGCCTTCACGGAACAGTCGCCCGAGGCCTACGAGCGCCTCATCTTAGACGCACTATTGGACGAGTCCAGCCTGTTTCCCACCAACGCCGAGGTGGAGCGCAGCTGGGAGATCCTCGACCCGGTGCTGGAGTACTGGGCCGAACACGGCGCCCCCGACGACTACGAGGCGGGCACGTGGGGCCCGGCCTCGGCGGATGCAATGCTCGCCCGTGTGGGCCGGGCGTGGCGCCGTCCGTAAGCCAGAAAGAGGTTTGACGAGCATGATCATTGATCTTCCGAACACCGACACCAAAGCCATCGAAAAATCGCTGGCGGGCGTGCGCGAAAGTCATTCGCTCGCCTCGGGCCGCGTGCTCACTCTCCTGGTCGCCGTCGAAGAGGGCAGCGTGCGTATCGACGACACCCTGGCCACCCTCCGCGCCGCCTCCGCCGAGCACCCTGCGCGGGTGCTCGTGCTCGTCACCGGAGACTCGGACGGGGAAACCCGCCTCGACGCGAAGCTGATGGTCACCTCGGATGCGGGCGCGTCTGAGGTTGTGCTGATGCGCCTGCACGGCGAGTTAACCAGACACCTCGGCGCCATCGTGACGCCGCTGCTGCTGCCGGACACCCCGGTGGTCGCCTGCTGGCCGGAGACTGCGCCGGACGCCCCTGCCTCCAAGCAGTTGGGAACAATCGCGCAGCGCCGCATCACCAACCTGCTCGGCGGAGGGCCGGCGGCGAGTCTGGCGGACCTCGCCGAGGGCTACGAACCCGGTGACTCGGACGTGTTGTGGTCGCGGATCACCCCGTGGCGCGGCATTTTGGCCTCAGCGCTAGACCGCTTCCCCGGTCACACGATCACTGGAGCCGAGGTGGCGGGCGCGGCCGGCAACCCGAGCGTGGAACTCGCAGCTGGCTGGCTCGCCTCAAGCCTGGACGTCGAGGTCACCCGCTGCGACGCGGAGGTCTCCGGCTTTCCCATCAAGCACACCATCATCCACACCGACGGCGGCGACATCGAGGTCGTCGCCCAGGGCAACTTCACGGTCCGCATCTCGGTGCCGGGCCGGGCGGATTCGCTCGTCGCTATGGGCGAGCGCACCGACGCCGAGTGCCTCGCCGAGGAGTTGCGCCACCTGGGCCCCGACAACACGTACGGCGCTGCCCTGCACGGACTGAAGAAGGTACGACACGCATGATTTACCCTGATCTCGCAACGCTTATCGACGACACCGCGACCGAACTTTCCTCCCTCATCGCCGACGTGCACAGCACCGGCAGGCGCGCAAAGATTGTGCTCACCGGCGGCACCGCCGGCATCAAGCTCCTCGAACGCCTGTGCGACGAGCCGATCGACTGGACCGGCGTGGACGTGTTCTTCGGCGACGAGCGCAACGTGCCCGTCGATCACCCCGACTCCAACGAGGGCCAGGCCCGCGAAGCGCTGCTGAACCACGTCGACATTCCGGAGGAGAACATCCACGGCTACGGTCTCGACGGCGGCTCGATGGACGCGGCGGTCGCGCGCTACCGCGAGGTACTTGACGCTCACGCCCCGGACGGTTTCGACCTGCACCTGCTGGGCATGGGCGGCGAGGGCCACATCAACTCACTGTTTCCCCACACGGCCGCGGTGCGCGAGCGGGATACCATGGTCGTCGCCGTGACCGACTCGCCGAAGCCGCCGGCGGAGCGAGCCACCCTGACGCTGCCGGCGGTGCAGTCCGCCGACCACGTGTGGCTGCTTGTCTCCGGCGCCGAGAAGGCGGAGGCCGCCTCCCACGTTTCCGACGGTGTCGACGGCGCGGACGAGTGGCCGGTCGCCGGCGCGCTCGGGCGTAAAGAAACGGTCCTGCGCATCACCGAGGATGCGGCAGGACCGTCGAACTAATTCGCGCTTAGGCGGCGAACGTCTGGATCAAATTCAGACCGATGATGCAGGCGATCCAGATGATCGCCATGATCACGGTGATGCGGTCCAGGTTGCGCTCCACGGTGGTGGAGCCGGACAGGTTCGCCTGCACGCCGCCGCCGAAGAGGCTGGACAGACCGCCACCCTTGCCCTTGTGGAGCAGGACGAACACGGTCATGAGGATCGCCGAAATCACCAGCACGATCTCGAGAGCAAGAGCCATCTGCGATACCTTTCCAAATCACATTGGTGCAAACTCCGTTTAGCCTACACCACGAAAATCGCTGAACCTACATCGACGCGTTCGCCGCAGCGGCCGCCAACTTGGCAAAGTCCTGCCCGTCAAGCGACGCGCCACCAACCAGGCCGCCGTCCACGTCCGGCTGGCTGACGATCTCCGCCACCGTGTCGGCCTTGACCGAGCCGCCGTAGAGGATGCGGATCTCGTCGGCGACGGTGTCGTCGGCAAGCTCACGCACGAGCTCGCGGATGCCGTGGCAGACTTCTTGCGCGTCCGCCGCGGATGCGACCTTACCGGTGCCGATCGCCCAGACCGGCTCGTAGGCAATGACCACCTTGGACACGTCGACGCCCGCGAGCGACTCGCGCGTTTGCTTGACGACGAAATCCACGTGCTCGCCTGCCTCACGAACCTCAAGCGGCTCGCCGACGCACACGATCGGGGTTATGCCGTGCTCGATCGCCTTCTTGGCCTTCGCGGCAACCTGCTCGTTCGTCTCGCCGTGGTACTCGCGGCGCTCCGAGTGACCGACGACCACCCAGGTGCAGCCCAACTTTTCCAGCATTGCGGCGGAGATGTCGCCGGTGTAGGCGCCGTTGTCGTGCTCGGAGACGTCCTGCGCGCCGTACGTGATCTTGAGCTTGTCGCCCTCGACCAGCGTCTGAATGGAGCGCAGGTCGGTAAACGGGACGGTCAGCGCGATATCGACGGCGTCGTAGCCGTCCTTCGGGAACGCAAAGACCAGCTTCTGGGCGCTCTGGATCGCCTCGAGGTGGTCGTGGTTCATCTTCCAGTTGCCCGCGATCAGCGGTGTACGTGCCATGGTGTGTGACTCCTTACTGCAGAACGGAAACGCCGGGCAGGTCCTTGCCCTCGATCAGTTCGAGGGAGGCGCCGCCGCCGGTGGAAATGTGGGAGAAGCCGTCCTCGTCCAGGCCGAGGGTGCGAACGGAAGCCGCGGAATCGCCGCCGCCGACGACGGTGAAGGAGCCGTTGTCCTTCGTCGCCGCGATCATGGCCTCGGCGACGGCCTTGGTGCCGTCGGCGAAGTTCGGGAACTCGAAGACACCCATCGGGCCGTTCCAGAACACCGTCTTGGAATCCTTGATGGCGTCGGCGTAGAGCTTCGCGGTCTCCGGCCCGATGTCGAGGCCCATCCAGCCTTCCGGGATCTCGTCGAGGCCGACGACCTGCTTCTCGGTGTCCTTGTCAAACTCAGCGCCTGCCGCCACGTCGACCGGCAGCAGCAGCTTGTCTCCGAAGCGCTCGATGAGCTCCTTGCAGGTGTCTACCATATCGTCTTGCAGCAGCGACTTCTGCACGTTGTGGCCCTGCGCCGCGAGGAAGGTGTAGCACATGCCGCCGCCGATGATGATCTTGTCGGCCTTCTCCGCCAGCGCCTCGATCACGCCGAGCTTGTCGGAGACCTTCGACCCGCCGAGCACGACAACGTACGGGTGCTCCGGGTTGTCCTTGACGGCGGAGAGCGTCTCCACCTCCTTGTCCACCAGGGAGCCTGCATACGCGGGCAGGTTCTTCGCCACGTCGTAGACCGACGCCTGGGCGCGGTGCACCACACCGAAGCCGTCGGAGACGAACGCGCCGTTGTCGGCTGCCAGGGCGGCGAGCTCGGTTGCGAACTCGGCACGCTCGGCCTCGTCCTTGGAGGTCTCGCGCGGGTCGAAGCGGACGTTTTCCACCAGCAGGATCTCGCCCTCGGTCAGGCCGTTGGCGCGCTCGTGGGCGTCCTCACCGCTGACGTCGCCGGCCAGCGGGACGAACTGGCCGAGGCGCTCCGAGAGAGCCTCAGCCACCGGGGCGAGAGAGAACTTCGGGTTCGCCTCGCCCTTCGGGCGACCGAGGTGGGCCATAACGATGACCTTGGCACCGCCGTCGAGTAGTGCCTTCAGCGTCGGCAGCGACGCGTCGATGCGACCTGCGTCGGTGATGTTGCCCTCGTCGTCGAGCGGGACGTTGAAGTCGGAGCGGACGAGGATGTGGCGGCCGTCGACGCTCTCGTCGAGAAGCTGCTGCAAGTTCTTGGTCAAAACAATCTCCTTATTGCTCAGTAGAACGCATTCCATCGTATGAAAAACGGGCCCGCCACGCTGCAAGCGTGACCGGCCCGGGGGTGGTGTTCACCTTAGAGCTTGTCCGCGACCGTCTTTGCCAGGCGGATGTACTGCGCGGTGTACGACCACTCGTTGTCGTACCAAGAGATGATCTTCACCAGGTTGCCGTCGATGACGCGGGTCATGCCGGCGTCGAAGATCGCACCGTGCGAGTTGCCGATGATGTCGGAGGAGACGATCGGGTCCTCGGTGTACTTCAGCGCCTGGCCGAGTTCGCCGTCCTGCGCGGCCTGCTTCACGGCCTCGTTGACCTCCTCAACGGTGACGTCCTTGCCCAGGGTCACGGTGAGGTCGGTGGCGGAGCCGGTGATGGTGGGCACGCGCATAGCGAAGCCGTCGAGCTTGCCTTCCAGGTTGGGCAGCACCAGGGCGACGGCCTTGGCGGCGCCGGTGGTCGTCGGCACGATGTTCTGCGCGGCGGCGCGGGCGCGGCGCAGGTCCTTGTGCGGGGCGTCCTGGATGCGCTGGTCGCCGGTGTAGGCGTGGATGGTGGTCATCAGGCCGCGCTCGATACCGAATGCTTCGTCGAGAACCTTCGCCACCGGGGCGAGCGAGTTCGTGGTGCACGAGGCCGCAGAGATGACGGTCTCGTCACCGGTGTAATCGTTGTGGTTGACGCCCCAAACGTAGGTGCCGTCGACCTCCTTGCCGGGAGCGGAGATGATGACCTTCTTCGCGCCGGCATCGATGTGGGCCTTCGCGTCCGGGCCGGTGCGGAAGACGCCGGTGCACTCGAGCACGATGTCCACGCCAGCCTCACCCCACGCGAGGTTGGCGGGATCCTTCTCCGCCGACACTTCGATACGGCGGCCGTCGACAGTGATGGACTCGTCGTCGTGCTCGATGTCGTGGTTGAACTGACCGTACGCGGTGTCGTACTTCATCAGGTGAGCGAGCGTCTCGTTGTCGGTCAAGTCATTGATCTTGACAACCTCGAGTTCGCCCTTGTACTCGTCCTCGATGATGCGGAACGCCGAGCGGCCGATGCGGCCGAAGCCGTTGATACCAATACGCGTAGTCACTGTGTTCACTCCTCGGTGAGTAGGTGAGAAAACCTCGTACGCGGGCCAGTGTATCCACGTAGGTCAACCACCGCAGAGAGCAAATCCTCGCTTTGCGACGACCACTACAACCGGGGGTAACAATCCCCCACCGCGACGATTCTCTGTGTGGCTTCCCACACCAGGGGAGCGTCCCACCCCCGCAGACGCTGTGAATCCAGGCGCGGACTACCCCCGACGAACGTACTCAGAATTGAATTGTGATGTCGCTCACTATCGCGGCAGCTAGCCGTTTTCTGGCACATCCTCAGGTGCCGGACCGTGCGTATCCGGGACCCCGAGCTCGGCCGCCCGCTTATCAGCCAGCGACAACAGACGCCTAATCCGGCCGGCAACCGCATCCTTGGTCATCTGCGGATCAGCGAGCCGGCCGAGCTCCTCCAACGAGGCGTGGCGGTGCTCCACGCGCAAAAAGCCGGCTTCGGCGAGATGTTCGGGGACGTCGTCGCCGAGGATGTCCATCGCCCGCTCCACTCGGGCAGCAGCCGCCGCAGCCGCTTGCGCGGAGCGCCTGGTGTTCGCGTCGTCAAACGTGGCGAGCCTGTTGCTCACCTTCGCCGTGGCTGCTTTCGCCTCGCGCTTGCGGTCCCACTCCAACCGCGTGACCGGTGCGCCCATGCGGCTGAGCAGGATGCCGATCGTCTCGCCGTCGCGCACGGTCACCCGTTCCACGCCGCGCGATTCGCGGGTTTTCGCCGTAACCGACAGGCGGCGCGCCAAACCGACGAGCGCGAGTGCGGCCTCCTGGCCGGGGCAAGCGACCTCAAGCGTGGCAGTGCGGCCCGGTTCCGAGAGCTTGCCGCGGGCGAGAAACGCGCCGCGCCACGCGGCCTCGACCCCGGCAACCGTGCCGGAGATGACCTGACGCGGCATACCGACAACCGGGTGGCCGGAGGCCGTCACGAGCTTCAGGCGACGGATGACGTCGGTGGCACCGTCGTCGATACGCACCTCGTACTTGGTGTCCTTACCACCCTGTGCTGGCGGCACCTTGGACACCTTCGCATCCACCGTGCACAGCTCTTCGATTGAATCCGCAAGACGCTGCGCCACAGGCTGCTCGTCGAACTCAGCGACGATGGCCAGCCCGGTATCCGTGGATTGGAACTCGCCGGCGAAACGGATCAACGCGGTGGCTTCGGCCGCCCGCGCGTCGGCGGTGCCGACAGCGACGGCGAGCAGTTCGTCTTTCACTTTGCCGGTGAGCGCCACGTTATCCGTCCTTTCGTCGCCCGTTGAACCTGCAGCAGTCTAGCGTGCCGGAGCTACTCCCCCTGCGCGAGGTCCTTGAGCGCCGCGGCGAGCTTCAGCGGGTCGTGCCGGTTCAAAGCCACGCCGTCCTCGCCCATCTCCCGCAGAGAACGGAACTCCACCTCAGCGCCCAGCTGCTCGGCCGCGTGTCGGAGGTTTTCGCGTTCGCCCTGGGTGGCAGGGACGGTGTCGTCGACAAGGATCGTATCCACACGAAGCGCCGGCGCGTGCTGCGCGAACACGTGGATGTGTCGCTCGGTAGTGAACCCGTGGGTCTCCCCCGCCTCAGGGGAAAGGTTGAGGATAACGACGACCTTCGCGTCGGTCTCGTTGAGCGCGTCGGTGATCTCCGGCACGAGCAGGTGCGGGATCACCGATGAAAACCAGGATCCGGGGCCGATCGTCACAATGTCGGCATCCAGAATGGCCTGTACGGCGTCACGGCTCGCTGCCGGTCTTGCCGGGGTGAGCCGCACTCGGCGCACCTCGCCCGGAGTCGTGGCGACCGCCACTTGGCCGCGGACCGAGCGCAGCACGCGAGGATCATCGTCGAGGCCAGCAACATCCGCCTCGATGTCGAGTGGCTGCGGGCACACCGGGATCACGCGACCTGCGGACCCCGTCCACTCGGCAACTTGATCGAGTGCGGCCTGGGTGTCACCCAGCCGTTCCGCAAGCCCAGCGATGATGAGGTTGCCCAACGCGTGACCGGCCATCGCGCCGTGTCCGCCGAAGCGGTGCTGGAGGGTGTCGCGCCAGACTGTGCCGCTTACGGAGTCGTCGGTAAGCGCGGCGAGCGCCATACGTAGATCACCGGGCGGCACAAGGTCGATTTCGCGCCGCAACCGGCCGGAAGAACCACCGTCGTCGGCGACGGTGACCACAGCGCTAATGTCCTCGGCGCCGGCGGCACGCGCGGCGGTGAGCGTCTGATACAGCCCGTGCCCGCCCCCGAGGCACGTAAATGTGGGGCGTGCGGAACTCATTAGTGCCTTTCCAGATCGCGGTGGATTACGTTCACATCGACATTGCCCTGCTGTCGCAGTCGCTTGCCAATCGCCTCCGCAACCGCCACCGAGCGGTGGTGCCCACCGGTGCAGCCCACGCCGACGGTGATGAAATCCTTGCCTTCGTGGCGGTAGCCCTCCAAGGTGCTGGTGAGCAGGTCGACAAAGTGGTCGACGTATTCGCTCGCCCCCTTCTGGCCCAGCACATAGTCGGACACCGCGGCATCCACGCCGCGGAACTCGCGCAACTCCTCAACCCAGTACGGGTTGGGCAGAAAACGCACGTCAAGCACGACATCGGCGTCGCGCGGCGAGCCGTGCTTGAACCCGAACGACTCGACCGTGACGTGCTGCCGCCCGGCCGGTAGCTCGCCGACCGAAGCCTCAACCGCGCGACGCAAATCGTGCACCGACAGATTCGACGTGTCGATGATGACGTCTGCTGCGGCGCGGATGTCCTCCATCTCCTCACGCTCGCGCTCGATACCGAACTGCAGCGTGCCGTCTCCCTGCAACGGGTGGGTGCGACGCACAGAGTCGAACCGGCGGATGAGCACCTCGTCGCGGGCCTCCAGGTACAGCACGAACGGCGAGTAACCACGCTCGCGCAGCACCTTGAGCGTGTCCTTGAGCGAGCCGTTGAACACGTCGGCGCGCACGTCGGACACCACCGCGAGCCGGTCCGCCGGGGAATCGTCTGCGGCCGCGAGATCAACCAACTCGAGAATCAGCTGCGGCGGCAAGTTCTGAGAAACGAAAAACCCCTTGTCCTCGAACACCTTCGCGGCGGTGGACAGGCCTCCGCCGGAAAGTCCGGTGATGATCACCGGCCGCAACGGACTGGAGTGTTCATTCTGGGGCAATGCTTGAGCAGTGGCTTGGGGCATGAAGCTCATCCTAACCAAGCCGCCTGCCGGGTGTCGCAGAACTGCGCACCACAGTTATTGATGCAGGTGGTCGTAGATCGTCGCCGCCAATTTCGGGCCGACGCCCTTGACCTCCTGGATCTGCTCCACAGAGGCCTCCTTGATCTTCTTCACCGACCCGAAGTGCTTCACCAGATCAGTGCGGCGGGCAGGACCCAGCCCCGGCACCGCGTCAAGCGCAGACGCTCGCATCCGCTTGGAGCGCTGCTGACGGTGGTAGGTGATGGCGAAACGGTGCGCTTCGTCGCGGATCTGCTGCAGCAGGTACATTCCCTCGGAGTTGCGCGGGAGAATAATCGGCTCGTCGTCGTCCGGCACCCACACCTCTTCCAGGCGCTTTGCCAGGCCGATCAACTGGACATCCACGATGCCGAGTTCGTCGAACACCTCTTGCGCGGCGTTGACCTGGGGTTTGCCGCCGTCGACGATGAACAGTTGCGGCGGGTACGCGAAACGTTTCGCGCCGGTGGACTCGTCGGCCTCATCGGCGAAGGTCTGCTCCTCGGCCACCTCGTCCGGGTTGGCCAACTTGTCCTCGTTATAGCGCTTGAAGCGGCGGCGGGTCACCTCCGCAATGGAGCCGACATCGTCGGAACGCCCATCGCCGGCGGCCTCCTTGATGCGGTACCGGCGGTAGTCGTTCTTCTTCGGCAACCCGTCTTCGAACACAACCAGCGATGCGACGACATCGGTGCCCTGGATGTGCGAGATATCCGTGCACTCGATGCGCAGCGGCGCCTCGTCCAATCCCAGGGCATCCTGGATATCCTGCAACGCCTGCGACCGCGCGGTGAGATCCCCGACACGTTTGAGCTTGTGCTGGTGCAGCGCCTCGGCGGCGTTTTTGTGCACCGTCTCCATCAGCGCCCGCTTGTCTCCGCGCTGCGGCACGCGGATCTCCACCGGCCCGCCACGCAACTCTTCGAGCAATTCCGTGACCTCCGGAAGCTCCGCGGGAAGCGTTTCCACGAGGATTTCGTGTGGCACCGGCATCGGCGTCTCCGCCGCCGCCCGCGATTCCTGGTCCACACCACGGCGGCGCACCTTCTGTGCCTCGATCTTGCGGTCTTCCTCCTGCTCCAGCCGCACGCGCTCGACGGCGTCGGAGTAGTACTGCACGAGGAAGTTCTGCATTAGCGTCGGCAGGGTCGGGTCGGTCTCTCCCTCCTCCAGGCGCTCCGCCGCGCCGGGCTCGTCGCCAGTCTTTTCGACGACCCAGCCGCGCTGCGCCCTGACCCGGCCGTCGCGCACGTTGAAGATCTGCACCGCGGCTTCGAGCTCGTCGGTGTCGAAAGCGATGATGTCGGCGTCGGTGTCCTGGCCGAGCACCACGGTTTGGCGCTCCATGACTTTCTCCACGGCGCCGAGGTCGTCACGAAGCCGGGCGGCTTTTTCAAACTCGAGGTTTTCCGCCGCCTCCTCCATCTGCGCGGTGATGCCGCGCACGAGTTGCTCGGAACGGCCGGACATGAAGCCCAAGAACCCTTGGACGATCTGGTCGTACTCGGCTTCGTCGACACGCCCGATGCACGGGGCGGCGCACTTGTCGATGTAACCGAGCAGGCACGGCCGTCCCAGCGACTCGTGGCGGTTGAACACGCCGTTCGAGCACGTGCGGATCGGGAACACGCGAGTCAGTAGGTCGAGCGTTTCGCGCACCGCCCACGCGTGCGAGTACGGGCCGAAGTAACGTACCCCCTTGCGCTTCGGGCCGCGGTAGAAAAACGCGCGCGGGTAGCGCTCGCGCACGCTGACGGCAAGCATCGGATACGTCTTGTCGTCGCGGTACATGACGTTGAACCACGGATCGAAGCGCTTGATCCAGGTGTATTCCAGCTGCAGCGCCTCGACCTCGGAGGCGACGACGGTCCATTCCACCGAGGCGCCGGTGTAGACCATCTGGCGGGTGCGCGGGTGCAGCGTCTCCGGCGGCTGGAAGTAGTTGTTCAGGCGTGCACGCAGGCTTTTCGCCTTGCCCACGTAAATGACGCGGCCGTCGCGGTCCCGGAACTTGTACACGCCCGGATCGGTCGGGATGGTGCCCGGCGCCGGGCGGTATGACTGCGGATCTGCCAAGAGTTAATCCTGCGGCATGTACTTCGCTTCGAGCGCCCGGAACTGTTCCACGGCGCGGATGGCGCGCTCCTTGTCACCGGACTGGATGGCCCACAAGGTGACGTATTCGAATTCCGGTAGTTCGAGCCGCGCCATGCGCGAGCCCTTCGGGAAGCTCAGCCCATAGATTAGGGTCCACGGGTAGAAGCGGGTGCCGATAATGTTGGCCACCTGCACGCCGTCTTCGTTGGCGCGCACTCGCGGGCGGGTCAGCGCGATCCAGGACAACACGGAAATGATCAGGCCCACCCCGATGAAGGCGAACTGGTCCAACCCCGTGATCGCCACACCGGAGAACTGGGCGTTGACCGCCCACGCCATGAAGATGTGCACCACCATGACGAGCACGACCCAGCCGATGGCGGCGTTGCGCAGGAACTTCGACGAGATCTCGAGCTCCCACGGCTTCGTGGTCGTGCTGGCGTGCGGGTCAATCGCGGTCAGGTACGCAGCCTGCTGCTCGCCTGCCAGATTCGTTCCCGCTGATTGCTCAGTCACTTACGCTCTCCTTGTCCAAGCATTCGCTTTACGACGACTCCACGCCGCGCCTTCCTGGCTACCTTATCCCTTCAGCGGCAAAGCACGAACTTTACGCAGCTCGACGGCTGCGCCGGCGGCGGCTCGCAGCGCCTCCGCCCCCTTGTCCTCCTTGGCGTCCTCGCCGCCGGCCCGCTCGTAGGCCTGGTCCTCTTCCTCGACGGTGAGTACGCCGTTGCCCACCGGGGTCTCCTCGTCGAGCGCGACGCGGGTCAGCCCCTCGGTGACGGAGTCGCACACGTACTGGAAGTGCGCGGTCTCGCCGCGGATGACGCAGCCGAGGGCGACGACGGCGTCGTAACGCTTCGCGCACGCCTGCACCACAACCGGCAACTCGAGGGCGCCGGCGACGGCGTACTCCTCGATCTTCACACCCAGCTCGCGGGCTTCGTCGCGCGCGCCGGCGCGCAGCAGCTCCACAACCTTCTCGTTCCAGCGCGTGTACACGACCGCGATGGTCATGCCCTCCGCCTGTATGGAATATTCCTCGGGGATTCCGGTTGCGGCCACGGCTGCGCCTCCTTAGTTGGCGTACCCCGGGTGCGCATCCAACCAGCGGCCGACACCGGGCAAGTCGTGGCCCATCCGGTCGCGCTTGGTGCGCAGGTACGCGATGTTGTCGTGTGTGGGAACGATTTCGATCCTACTGCGGCCCACGACTTCGGGCCCGAAACCGGCCAGCGCGTCGGCCTTGTCGGTGTTGTTGGTCAACAACTGCACGGATTCAACATCGAGGTCGGCGAGGATTTGGCCCGCGGCGGAGAAGTCGCGCGCGTCCACTGGAAGCCCCTGTTCGAGGTTCGCGTCGACGGTGTCGAGACCCTCGTCCTGGAGGCGGTAGGCCTCGAGTTTCGCCAGCAGGCCAATGCCGCGCCCCTCGTGGCCGCGCAGGTAGACGATCATGCCGTGGCCCGCCTCTTGGATGAGCCGCATCGACTCGTGCAGCTGTGGGCCGCAGTCGCAACGCCGAGACGCGAACACGTCGCCGGTTAAACATTCGGAGTGCACGCGCACGAGCACCTCGTCGGCGTCGCGAAGCTCGTCCAGCCCGCCGGCGACCAGCGCGACGTGCTCCACCCCGTGCTGACGGTCGCGGTAGCCGACCGCAGTAAACTCCCCGAACTCCGTGGGCAGACGTGCCGCAGTTGCGCGCTCAACGAACGGGTCGTGGTGGAGACGGTAATCGGCCAACTGCTCGATGGAAATCATCGGCAGGCCGTGGGTATCCGCGAAGCGGCACAGCTCGTCGAAGCGGGCCATGTCGGTCGGGTCGTCGTCGGAGACGATCTCGCACAGCGTGCCCACCGCGGTCTTGCCGGCGAGGCGGGCCAGATCCACCGCGGCTTCGGTGTGGCCGGGGCGGGTGAGCACGCCGCCCTCGCGTGCGCGCAGCGGCACGACGTGGCCGGGCCGGGTGAAGGCGTCGGCGGTGGCGGTGTCGTCGGCAAGCAACGCGATGGTGGTGGCGCGCGAACGCGCGGAGATGCCGGTGGTGCCTGTGGCCGCGTCGACGGTGACCGCGTAGGCGGTGCCGTGCAGGTCCTGGTTGTTGCGCACCATCGGCGGCAGGTCGAGGGCGTTGGCGCGCTCGTCCGACATGGCCACGCAGATGTAGCCGGAAGTGTGGCGCACCATAAACGCGACGAGTTCCGGGGTGGCGTCCTCGGCGGCGAAGATGAGGTCACCTTCGTTTTCGCGGTCTTCACTATCGACGACAACCACGGCCTTGCCCTGGCGGATCGCGTCGATCGCCTCCTGGACAGAATTGAGGGAACGAGTGGTGTTCGCGCGTGCAGTCATAGCGGTCAACCCTAACCCCGCACCATGTTCTCGACGTACTTGGCCACGATGTCCACCTCGAGGTTGACCGGGTCTCCGGGTGCAAGCCGGCCGGCGGTGGTCTCGCGCAGCGTGGTCGGGATGAGCGAAACCTCGAAGTAGCCGTTGTTAACCGCTGACACCGTCAGTGACGTCCCGTTGACTGCGATGGAGCCTTTCTCCACCACGTAGCGGCGCACATCGCCCGGCAGGGTGAAGCGCACAACCTCCCAGTGCTCCGACGGGGTGCGCGAGACGACCTCGGCCACCCCGTCGACGTGTCCTTGGACGATATGCCCACCCATGCGCTGGCCCGCCGCGAGCGCACGCTCGAGGTTCACCGGCGCGCCCGCCTCGTACGTGCCCAGCCGCGAGCGGTCCAGCGTTTCGCGCATCACATCCGCGGTAAACACTCCCCCGTCGTTGTCCACGACGGTCAAGCACACACCGTCGACGGCAATCGAGTCGCCCGGTTTCGCGTCTTCGGTGACTTTTGGTGCGCGCACGGCGATGCGCACGGCGTCGTCAAGCGGCTCTAGCTTTTCGACGACCCCAACTTCCTCCACAAGCCCCGTAAACATTTCAGTATTTCTCCATTTCAATGAGGACGTCCTCGCCGAGCTGGCGCACGGACGTGGTGTGAAAACGTTTCGCTTCAGCGATAGTCTGCGCGACCGCGCGGTCAAGCACCCCGCGGCCTTGCCCGAGCAGTGCCGGCGCGACGTACGCCTGCACCGCATCGACCACCCCGAGTTCGAAAAATCCCGCAGCCAGCGTCGCGCCGCCCTCGATGAGCACGTCGCGCGCGCCCGCGTCCCACAGCGCTTCCAGCGCCTGTTCCGGAGTCGCGTATTGCTCGAAGCCGAGCCGCGTGAGGTTTCCCTCGGGCACGTCTCGCTTGCCGACGACCACCCGCCGCGGTTGCGACGCATACAAGGTTCCGTCCGGCCGACGTGCCGTAAGCGATGGGTTGTCCGCGATCGCGGTGCCTGTACCCACGACGATCGCGTCGCGTATCGCCCGGTCCTCGTGCACGAGCGCACGGGCGTCTGCGCCGGTGATCCACTGGCTTGTGCCGTCGACCGCCGCCGTGAACCCGTCGAGGGTGGACGCGAACTTCAGCGTCACCGACGGCCGCTCGTTGACGACCGAGCGCAGCCACGGCTGCAGCGCAGCGACCCGCGTGGGGCGATAGTCCACTTCGACACCGTGATCACGCAGGTAATCGGCGCCGCCCGCTGCAGGCTTGAACGGGTCTGCCGTCAGGTAGATGACACGCGTGATACCGGCGCGGACAAGCGCGTGCGAGCACGGGCCGGTACGCCCGGTGTGGTTGCACGGCTCCAGCGTGACCACTGCCGTTGCGCCTTTCGCCCGCTCGCCGGCTCGCTGCAGCGCGTTGATCTCGGCGTGCGGCCCGCCGGCAGACGAGGTCGCCCCGGCGGCGAGGACGGTGCCGTGGTCGTCGACAAGCGCGCAGCCCACAGGTGGGTTCGGTGAGGTCGTCCCCCGCGCCGACTCGCCTGCCGACACCGCCGCGTCGAGCGCGTCCTGGAGCACGTCTGGTGTCACGCCTGCGCGGCCTCCGCGGCCAACTCGCGCAGCCGCTCCACGGCCTGGGCCGGGTCGTCCGCGCCGAAGACTGCGGAACCTGCCACGAACGCGTCCACGCCGGCTTCCGCCGCCTGCGCGATCGTCGTGTTGGCGATGCCGCCGTCGATGCCGATGATCGTGTCCAGGCCGGCCTCGACGATGCGGTCGCGCAGCGTCATCACCTTGCCCAGCACCTCCGGCATGAACTTCTGCCCGCCGAAGCCCGGCTCCACACTCATGACCATGACCTGGTCGAAGTGCTCGAGATCGTCCAGGTACGGCTCGATCGCGGTACCGGGCTTGATGGCGAAGCCGGACTGCACGCCAAGTTCACGGCACTGCTTCGCTGCGGCAACGTGGTCGTCGGTGGCCTCGACGTGGAACACCAAACGGTCGCCGCCGGCCTTGACATAGGTCTCGAACCAGCGCTCCGGCTCCTCGATCATGAGGTGCATGTCCAAAAACTGGTCGGTCACGCCATCGACGGCCTTGGTCACGTCGGGCCCGAACGACAGGTTGGGCACGAAGTGGCCGTCCATGATGTCGACGTGAATGAGGTCCGCGTTCGGCACCTTGCGCACGTCGTCGCCAAGCGCGGCGTAGTTCGCGGCCAGGATGGAAGGGGCAATGTAAATCATTCGGTGTCCTTAAACCTCGGTCGTTGGTTCGCCGCCAAGCTTGCGCAGCACGGCGAAAAACATCGCGTCGGTGCCGTGGCGGTGCGGCCACATCTGCACGCTCGGCTCGTCGCCGACATCGTCCATGCCAGCGGCATATTGGCCTGCGTCGAGCTCCTCCACGCCGCCGCCGGCAAGCACCGCGTCGACAACTCCGCGAGTCTCGCGCACATCGGGCGAGCAGGTGGAGTAGACCACCACGCCACCCGGTTTGACCAAGTCGAGCGCCGAAGTAAGCAGTTCGCGCTGCAGCACGGTGAGCTCCGCGATATCGTCTTCGTGCTTCGTCCAGCGTGCCTCGGGCCGCCGGCGCAGCGCCCCCAACCCGGAGCACGGCGCGTCGACGAGCGCACGGTCGTAGCCGGGTTCCAGCCCAGGGCGGCGCCCGTCCGCGGTGTGCACGCGCACGGGAAGGTCCCGCACCGTCTTGCGGATGAGTTCGGCGCGGTGCGGGCTGGCCTCCACAGCGTCGACCACCGCCCCGTCGATCGACGCGAGCGCGCCCATCAACGCCGCCTTGCCGCCGGGGCCCGCACACAGGTCGAGCCAACGGCCCTGGTCATTTTCCACCGGCACCTCGGTCACTGCACGCGCGATGACCTGCGAGCCTTCGTCCTGCACAGCCGCCAGACCGTCGCGCACCGGCTGCAGCTGCCCGGGGTCGCCCTCCGGCAGGTAGACCGCGTACGGCGAATAGCGGCCCTCTTCCCCGTCGGTGATCAGCGCAAGCTCCTCTGCACTGATCTCCCCTGGGCGGGCCACCAGGTGCACCACCGGGCGTGCCGAGTCAGCTTCGAGTGCCGCTTCGAGTTCGTCGTCACGCGAGCCGAGCGCGGTGCGCATTGATTCCGCGATCCACACCGGGTGCGCGTGGCGGAACGCGAGCGCCGCCAGCGGGTCTTCCGGTTCGAGTGTGTTTAGCCACTCCTCCGCCGGCGTGCGCGCGATCGAGCGCAGCACCCCGTTGACAAACCCTTTTGCTTTTTCCTGGCCGGCAGCCTCCACCAGCCGCACCGATGTGTCGACCGCGGCGTGGTCCTCCACACGCGTGTACAGCAGTTGGTAGGCGCCCATCCGTAGCGCCGTGAGCACCTCGAGCGCCATGCGGTCGGTGCCGCGCGACGCATTCTCACCGATCACCGCGTCGAGCACGCCCAGGCTGCGCAGCGTGCCGTAGGTCAGCTCGGTGGCGAACGCGGCGTCGCGCCCGGTGACCTTGCGCTCGCGCAACACAGCAGGCAGCGTCAGGTTGGCGAACGCCCCGTCGCGATGTACGCGGACTAAGACCTCGAACGTCGCTTCGCGCGCGGCGTCGCCGATGTGGACCGACGCGTTCGCGGGCCTTGCTTCTCGACGAACGCGTTGCCCCTGCTTCCTGCCCTGCTTCGTGCCGCGCTTCGGTTGGTTGTCGCGGCGTCCCGCCGCGCGGGACCGGAATCCTCCGTTCATTGAAACCTCATCCCTTCCGCTCGCACTTCGTCTGCAAGACCGCGCGCCCAGTCGGCGGCATTCATCATCTTCTTGCCCGGGGCCTGGACCTGCTCGAGCACCACATCGGCCGAACCGGTGCCCACCCGGACCTCGTTCTTGCCAAAGGCCACCTCGCCCGGCGCCAGCGCGGAGGCGTCGGTGATAGTCAACGGCCCGACCTTGAAACGGTCCTCGCCGCGCATCGTCCACGCACCAGGCGCCGGCGTGTGGGCGCGCACAGCGCGGTCGATCACCTCGGCGTCGGCGCTCCAGTCGATGCGCGCGTCTGCGGTGGCGATCTTCGGGGCGTAGGTGCCGTCTGCAGGCTGCGGCTGCGGTGTGATACTGCCAGCCTCCAACCCATCCATGGTCTGGGCCAGCAGATCCGCGCCCGAGTATGCGAGGCGCTCGAGGAGGGCGCCGCTGGTGTCGTCGTCACGCACGGTATCGGTCAGTGTCGCCAGGATGTCGCCGGTATCTAAGCCCTTGTCGATCCGGAACGTCGTGGCGCCGGTTTCCGCGTCGCCTTCCCGGATCGCGGCCTGCACAGGCGCGGCGCCACGCCAGCGCGGCAGCAGCGAGAAGTGCAGGTTCACCCAGCCGTGGACGGGAATGTCCAGCATGTGCTCCGGGATGAGGTTGCCGTAGGCGACCACCGGGATGGCGTCCGGGGCGATCTCGCGCAGGCGGGCTGCGGTGTCGTCGTCAAGCTTGTTGGGTGTCAGCACCTCGATATCGTGCTCGAGCGCAACGGCCTTGACCGGCGAGGGGTGCAGTGTGCGCCCACGGCCCTTGCGGGCGTCTGGGCGGGTGAGCACCGCGACAACCTCGTGGCCGGAGGCGATGAGCCGCTCGAGGGCGACGGCCGCCGGTTCCGGGGTTCCTGCGAAGACAAGTCTCACGGTTAGTTCTCCTTCTTCCAATCCGCCTGATCGATCGCCGAAAGCGCCGCCTTGCGCTGGCCGGGTGCCATACGGGCGGTGAATACGACCCCGTCCAAGTGGTCGGTTTCGTGTTGGATGCACCGGGCGAGCAGGCCGGTGCCGCGCAGCGTCAGCGGGCGGCCGTGCATGTCGACGCCTCGAGCGATCACCGTATTGTGGCGGGTGACCTCCCCGCGCACGCCGGGCACCGAAAGACATCCCTCGGTCCCGGTTTGCTGCGCTTCGCCGAGCGGCTCCCACACCGGGTTGACGATGTGGCCGCGCATGCCCTGGCAGTCGAACACGAACACGCGGCGGGTCACGCCGATCTGGTTTGCAGCCAGGCCCACGCCGCCGGCGGCGTCCATGGTCTCCAGCATGTCGCCGACAAGCCTGTGCAACCGCTCGTCGAACACCTCGACGGGGTCGGCCGCGGTGTTGAGCACCGGGTCCCCGAACAGACGGATCTCGCGTATGGCCATGACTGTTCAGTGTACTGACCTCAACGCAGCGAAACCGCTTAGCCGATGTCAACCGGATTGACCTGGATGCGCAATGGCAGGTCCTGCTTCGCGGTGGTCCACGCAACCGCGCCCGCGCGCAGCGCCTTGCCGAGCGCGGCGCGCCCGGTCAGCGGAGCGCGCACGAGCATGCGCTGGGCGGGACCGTATTGGTCCCGGTCCCATTCCCCCGGCAGCCGCACACCCGGGGGCAAGTCGACCGGGCCGAGGACTTCGGCGTAGTCGGGCAGATCAGTGCGCTGAAAGAAGGGCTCCAGCGCGTCGCGCGGCGCGTCGACCACCGCGACGTGAACTGCCGGCGGGAAACGCGCCTCGTGCCGCAGCGCCAACTCGGCGGCGGCGAAGCCGGGCGCATCCCAGCGGATCAGGTGCTGCACCACAGGCATGCCCGGCTCGGCGACGACCACCACCTCGCCGCCGTCGGCGTGTGGCTGGACCAGTGTGGCCGCCCCCATCCATTTGGCGAGCGTGTCCTCCACCGCTCTTAGATCCGGCCGCTGGACAAGTGCCCACGCGTCGAGCAGCACGGCAGCGCCGTAGCCGCCGGCAACCCGCGGCTCCGCACCAGGTGTGGCCACCACAATCGCGGCACCCGGGTCGATCTCGCGCAGGATCCGCTCGCCGCCGGACGTTTTCACCCGGTACTTCGCAAACGCGCGCCCCAGCTCTTCTGCCGTGCGCTCGGTGCCAAGCACGACCGCGCGCACACGGCGCGAGCCGCACACCGGGCACACGTGGGCCGGGTCCATCCGCCCGCACCAGCGGCAGGTAGGTGCGGCCGCTTCCCCACCGGAGGGTAGCCCCAGTGGCCCGTTGCACCACCTGCACCGCGACGGGGTGCGGCACTGCCCGCACGCCAGCGACTGGATGTAGCCGGTGCGCGGCACCTGAAACAGCACCGGCGCGCCCCGCTCAAGCGCCTTTGTCGCCGCCGCGAACGCCGACGACGGCAACCGCGCCTGCTTCGCACGCGGGTCGCGCTCAAGCTCGAAATCGGAATCGCCCGCCGCGTGGATGTAGGGCGAGCGGGTGCGAAGCGTCTGCCGCGGCGCGACCAACTCGTGCATCCATCCGGATTCCACAAGCAACTGCGCCTCCGCGGTGCGCGCGTTACCGCCGATGAGCAAACACGCCCCCTCGAGGCCCGACCGCGTCGTGAGCACCTCGCGGGCGTGGACGTAGGGTGCGCGCGGGTCGACCAAGTTGTCGTCGCCGTCGAACATCAGCGCCATCAGCCGCAAGTTGTGCACCGGCGCAAACGCGGCAGAGCGCGTGCCGACGACTACGCGCCCCTGCCCGTGCAGCACCGACAAATAGCGCGAGTAGCGCGCCTGCGGCCCCTGCGAGGCGGTCAGCGTGGTCACCTGCTTCGCCGACACCAGCTCGCGCAGCGCCGCCTCGCACCGGTCCACGTCGTCTTGGTCGGGGACGACAATCAACGCCCCGCCACCGTCTTTGGCTACCTTCACGGCCAGCGTCGCTAGTGCCGCCGGCCAGTCCTCACCGGGCACCAACTGCCATGCTGCGCGCGCGAGTTTGCCTGCCACAACGGCATCCACAAACGACTCACCGTGCGTGTACGCCGTCCACGCCGACAGGTCCGGCTCCGCCACATCACCCAAGTCGTCCCACGGCGTCGACGTGTCCGTTTCCTCCGCCTTCGCGTGCCGCGCCGGCACCGCTGAACGGTAGATATCCGACCGGACTCCGGCGTAGCGGTCCGCCAACGCGTCAATCAACAACCGAGTGCGCTCGGGCGCGACAACCTCCGGTGAAATCACCCGCTCGATAAACCGCAGCGAACCCTCGTGCCCCGATTCCGAGAGCCTCTCGAGTACAACAGCGTCCACCAGCCGTCCGGCGAACCTGACGCGCACCCGCACCCCCGGCACGGCCGCGTCGGAATCGGCCTCGTCGACCAAGTAGTCAAATCCCCGGTCTAGATGCGCCAGCCCCAACATGGGCAGCACGCGGGCCACAGGCAGGTGGGCAGCGCGCGTGTTCGACATGATGCAGCATTCTAAACCAAGCCACGACACGCCCATCCGCCCCAGAGACGGCAAGTGTCATGGGCGTGCGGTACTAATAGATCAGCTCATCCTCGCTCGCGCCGAAGAAAGAATCTGCTTTCCGCCATGAAACGTCTGCTGCCCGCAGTTGCGTCCCTTTGTGTCTCCGTCTCCGTCGCCGTCGCCGCAGGTGCCGTGACCGCGCCGCACGCTGGGGCCGCAGACCTGACCAAGCTGCAGCTCTTCGCGGGCTCATCGATGAACCCGATCCTCACGCCGGGCACGGGCTCGCCTATCGACGACACCTCGTCGTTCATCGCGGCGTCGTCGAAACGCGCGGATCAGGCGGTACAAGACGGGTGGCGCCAGGCCTACAACCAGCTCCCGCCGCAGCTTCGCGACGCCGTCCCGTCGCAACTCCGCCCGAAGCAGGACGATTCCGTGCCGGTGACGGTGATCCCACCCGCCGAGCCGTCCCCGTCGCCCGCGCAGCAGCGTTGCGACGACTGCGTCGCGATCACCTACGATGACGGCCCAGCACCAGGCACGGAGCGTCTGCTGGACGTGTTCAAGCGCAAGAAGGCCCACGCCACCTTCTTCGTTGTCGGCCAAAACGTCAACGCGTACCCGCACATTCTGCGCCGCATCCGCGACGAAGGCCACACCATCGGCAACCACACCTTCGACCACCCCGACCTAGCGCACGCGGGCGACGGGGCTATCGCGCAGCAACTCGACGACACCAACGACGCCATCGAGAAGCACGCCGGCGTGAAACCGCGTTGGATGCGCCCGCCCTACGGCTCCTACGACGGCCGGGTCTCCCGGGAAGCCGGCGCCCGCGGACAGTCGCTGGCTATCTGGGATGTGGACACGATGGACTGGAGCCACCGCGACACGGCGCGCACCTGCTCGATTGCGGTGAGCAACGCGCAAGCCGGATCTATCGTGCTCATGCACGACATCCACGAACCGACCGTCAACGCCGCCGAGTGCATCATCGACGGCCTTCGCGGTAAGGGGCTGCGCCCGGTCGGTCTCGACGAAATGATCAAACGCCCCGACGCCGGTCACGTGTACACGAACACCGAATAGCCCCTATACTCCGGCCCGTGAGTGAGACGCCGGAAACCGATACCCGCCCGCGCGCCGGGTGGATCAAAGCAGTGCCGTACGCAGTGCTGGCCGCCTACGCGCTTGGCCCGCTACTGCTCATCCCGCTCGCGTCAGGGCCGTGGCCGGTTGTGGTCTTCATCTTCGCTGTCGCCGCGATAGCGGGGCTTGTCGACGGGCTGTTTTTCCGCCCGACCTGGTCGCTGCCGATCATCGCGGCCGCCGGATTCTGGATCGCCCAAGTGCTCTACTTCAACGATGGAACCCGCATCTACGCGCTCGGCGTCATCGCAGTTTGCGCCCTAGCCGCTTGGGTCGGGTCGCTGCTGCCGAGTGGTGCGGGCAGGGAATCGTCGACAAGCAAAGCGCAGGTGTAACCGATGGAAACTTGGAGCCTGAACCACCCGAAATATGGGCTGATAGAAGTTCGTGTGGGCTTCGACCGCGACTTCGCCGCCGAGGACCCGAGCTGGCCCGGCGAGGAGACGGAGAAGGACGGCATGCTCGCCACCGACGAAAACACTTTGCGCGAGCGTCTCAAGCTGTGGAGCTCGAACCCGAGCGAGCGCATGGAAGTGCGTGTCGACGGCACCGTGCAGCACCGCTACAACGACGTCGAGAGCGTACGCCTCCCGCTCTTCGGTAACGGTGCAGACAACGGCGAACTCGAAGCCCCAATTGGCATCGGCGTCGACCGATCGAAACCACACCTGAAGCTGCGCGCAAGCGGTCTCGACGAACTGCTCAGCGTGGAGTTTCGCGAAGGCGACACCGTTGTCGAATTCGACCCGCCTGAAGGCTCACGGGGCGCGAAACGGCGCCGGACTATGGAGTCCAGCTCTGTGAAGCGCACGCTCATTCCAATGGCGGAGGGGCTGGGCAAAGGCGGCTGGGCGCTCGCGGTACTCATCCTCGGCCCAGTCATCACTCGCATCATCGAGCGCCTGTTGGACTACCTGCCGGATTGGGACTTGCCCGACTGGGATCTGCCCGACATCACGCTGCCTCACATGGATTTGCCGGTGCCGGACCTGCCGGAGATCCCCTGGCCGGACATCGACTTCCCCAACTTCGACCTCCCCGACCTTCCGGAGTGGGTGCTCGTCGCAATGGAGTACTCGAAGATCTGGATGCCGGTCGTCGTCGGCATCGCGGTCGGGATCGTGGCACTGCGCAACCACAAGAAGTCGGAGCAGCAAAAAGCCGCCTGGGACGAACCCGAGGCGGCATCCGGCGAGAACGACCCGGCGGAACGCTAGGCGCCGGCAGCGGCGCGCAGGTCGTCGACCTTATCTGTGTGCTCCCACGGCACGTCGATATCGGTGCGGCCGAAGTGCCCGTAGGTCGCGGTCTGGCTGTAGATCGGGCGCTTCAGGTCGAGATCGCGGATGATCGCGTCCGGGCGGAGGTCGAAAACCTTCTCCACTGCCTGCTGGATCGACTCGTTCGTGTGCCCCTCGGCGGCGGTGCCGAACGTCTCCACGTACAGACCCACCGGGTTCGCACGGCCGATCGCGTACGCGACCTGCACCTCGACACGCTCTGCGAGGCCAGCAGCCACGATGTTCTTTGCCACCCAGCGCATCGCATACGCGCCGGAGCGGTCCACCTTTGATGGATCCTTGCCGGAAAACGCTCCGCCGCCGTGGCGAGCCATTCCGCCGTAGGTATCCACGATGATCTTTCGGCCGGTCAGGCCGGCATCGGCCATCGGGCCGCCGGAGATGAACGATCCGGACGGGTTCACCAGCACCTTGGTGTCGTCGCGGTAGTAGCGCTCAAGATCCGCATCCTGGATCACCCAGTCGATGACGTGCTCGCGCAGCGCCTGCTCCAGCGCGGCGCCGGTGAAATCCGGGTCGTGCTGGGTGGAGATCACGATCGTGTCGATAAACGCCGGGGTTTCCCCGTCGTAGGCAAAGGTGACCTGGGTCTTGCCGTCCGGACGCAAGCCCTCGACGATGCCCTCGTGGCGCACCTGGGACAGACGACGTGACAGGCGGTGCGCAGTCGCAATCGGCAGCGGCATGTACTCCGGAGTCTCGTTCGAGGCGTAGCCGAACATCAGACCCTGGTCCCCCGCGCCGGACTGGTCGGTCTCCTCCGTGGAGGCCTGTTCGCGAACCTCTTGGGAAGTGGTCACACCGTCCGCGATCTCCTGCGACTGGTCGCCGATCGCGATGTTGACGCCGCAGCTGTTGCCGTCGAAGCCAACCTCGGACGAGGTGAACCCGATCTCGACGAGCTTGTCGCGCACGATCTTGGCGATATTCGAGTACGCCGACGTGCGCACCTCGCCCACGACGTGCACCTGCCCGGTGGTCACGAGCGTTTCCACTGCAACGCGGGACTGGGGATCCTGGGAGAGCATGTCGTCGAGAATCGCGTCCGAGATAGCGTCGCAAATCTTGTCGGGGTGCCCCTCAGTGACGGACTCACTGGTGAACAGTCGGTAGTAAGTGTCGAGTGACAACGGGATCTTCCTTTACGTGGGCCTTGAGGCGGTTGATTCAACACACTAGACCAAGCGGTCTAATTTCGCAAAGCTACTCCGACAGTTCCTCCACAGCGTCCCAGATCCGCGCCGCAACCTCGTGCTTCGTACCGTCCGGAATTTCTACCTCCCCGCCATCAGCGCTCAGCAGCCAGCCGCGATTGCGCGCCTGGCCGAACACACCGCCTCCCGCAACGGAATTGAGCATGAGCATGTCCGCGCCCTTGCGCTTGAGCTTGGCGCGGCCGTTTTCCAGCTCGTTGTCGGTCTCGGCGGCGAACCCGATGATCACCGCATCCGTCTCCCCCGCATCGCGCTTATCGACGAGCCCGCGGAGAATATCCGGGTTCTCCGTCAAGCGGATCGTGGACAGCGCGTCGTCGCTTTGCCCCTTCTTCAACTTGCTCGTGGCTTCCGACTGTGGGCGGAAGTCCGCCACGGCCGCCGCCATGACGATCACATCCGCGTCGGCAGAGCGCTCCTGCATCGCCTGTTCCATCTCCCGGGTTGACCCGACCCGCACCACCTCGGCGCCCGACGGCCCGTCCAGCTCCGCGGTCGCGCCCGCCACAATGGTCACTTCAGCGCCACGTTGCGCCGCGATGTCGCCGAGCGCAAACCCCTGCTTGCCCGACGACCGGTTGCCGATATAGCGCACCGGATCAATATTCTCCTGCGTACCACCCGCGCTGATAAGCACTCGCTTGCCGACGAGCGACTGTCCGATCGGCCCGGTTGCCAGGACAGTGCGCGCAAGCTCCGCGATGGCCCCCGGCTCCGGCAAGCGGCCCGGACCGGTGTCCTTGCCCGTGAGGCGCCCGTGCGCCGGTTCGAGCACCGTGACGCCGCGGGAGCGCAACACGTCGACGTTGTGCTGCGTCGCCGGATTCAGCCACATCTCGGTATGCATTGCCGGGGCCAGCACCACCGGGCAGGTGGCGACGAGGATTGTGGCGGCGAGAAGGTCGTCGGCACGGCCGGCAGCTACGCGGGCAAGCAAGTCGGCGGTGGCGGGTGCCACCACGATCAGGTCGGCTTCTTGGCCGAGGCGCACGTGCTGGACTTCGTCGACACGCGAAAACACGCCCGTATCCACCGGATTGCCGCTCAGCGCCTCAAACGTCGCCGCACCAACGAAACGCAGCGCGCTCTCCGTCGGAATGACGCGAACATCATCCCCGCGCTCCTTGAAGTTGCGCACGAGATGGCACGCCTTGTAGGCGGCGATCCCTCCTGCAACACCGACGACGACGTTCTTCGGGGCGTGTGTGGCTTCGCTCATGTGGTCCAAGCATACAAAACGCCGCCGCTCCAACCGTGGTGGTGGATGCGGCGGCGCACCTGTCAAAGGATTTACTGGCCTTCCTCGTGCTCGAGAAGACCTGCCTCAATCTCGCGCAGCGCGATCGACAGCGGCTTTTCGCCAGGTTCCGGAGAAACCAGCGGGCCGATGAACTCGAAGACGCCGTCCTCGGAGTTCTGGTAGAAGCTGTTGATCTGGCGTGCGCGCTTCGCGGCGAAAATCACCAGCGCGTACTTCGACGACACCTTGGTCAAAAGTTCGTCGATCGGGGGCGCGGTAATGCCTTCCGGAGTGTCGAAGACTCGCTCCTGCTGAGTGTCCTCAGCAGCGGAATCCTGCGACAGTTCGTTGGTTGTCTCAGTCACTAAAACCCACTCGCTAATTGTTGTCGGATGCTGTGCCTGTAAGTATGCGCGCAATCGCCGCCACGGCCTGGTCGACATCGTCATTGACCACAACGGTGTCGAACTCCCCCTGCGCATCGAGTTCCTCGCGCGCAGTGGTGAGCCGACGCTCGATCACGTCCGCGGTCTCGGTGCCACGGCCGGTCAGCCGCTCGACGAGAATTTCCCACGACGGGGGCGCGAGAAACACCGATTGCGCCTCAGGCATGAGCCGCTTGATGTTACGTGCGCCGGCGAGGTCGACCTCCACGAGCACAGGGCGACTTTTCTCGAGTGCCTCACGCACCGGCCCCGCAGGGGTTCCGGAACGCTGCAGGCCACCGTGAATGTCGGCCCACTCCAGCATCTCGCCGGAGTCGATGCGCCGCTGAAAGTCATCCCCGGAAACGAAGTAATAGTCCGTGCCGTCGATCTCGCCCGGGCGCGGTGCACGGGTGGTCATCGACACAGAGAAGTAGAGGTTCGGCACCTCGCCACGCAGGCGATTGACTACCGTCGACTTACCCACGGCAGATGGGCCGGCCAAAACGACCAGCTGCCCGCGGGGCGCCACCTCGGCCACGCTTAGTTCTCTTCGAAGCCGAAGCGCTCGAGCAGCGCGCGACGCTGACGCTCACCCAGGCCACGCAGGCGGCGGGTCTGAGCGATCTCCAGCTCCTCCATGATCTCGCGGGCCTTGACCTTGCCTACCTTCGGCATTGCCTCGAGGAGAGCGGAGACCTTGGTCTTGCCGATGATCTCGTCGCTATCGGCCTTATCCAGCACGTCCTTCAGCGTGGTCTCGCCGCGCTTCAGGGAAGCCTTGAGCTCTGCGCGCTGCTTGCGAGCCTCAGCCGCCTTCTCCAGGGCTGCCTTGCGCTGTTCATCAGTCAACTGTGGAAGTGCCACGGGTTCCTCCATGTAGGTAGTTCGAACATTCTGTCCAGTCCGACACGTGCCGGCGCGGGCGAGCAAACACGAATTTCATCGGTGGAAGTTCGCCACGTTCGGCACAGTCTAACACTGAGTTTGTTTTGCAACGGGCAACTGGAGCGCATTCCTGCAGCATTTCTCCACGTCGCCCGTGCGACGCACCTAAACTACCAGGGTTTTTCCCGGCGGATAAATGGACCCGCTGTTTACATCTGTTTCGCCAGTTCAGAAGCACGTTTACGCAGTTCAGCGACGTCCGGGCCCGCTGCGAGCACAGAGCGCGAAACACTGGGGAAAACGAGGTGGGAAACCTCTCCCGCAATCGCTTTGGCGTCCTGCATCGTCGCACCTTGAGCGCCGATGCCCGGCATGAGCACCGGCGCGTTGAGGCGGTCGAGCACGGGCGGCTTCGCCACCGTCGCGCCGACGACGACCCCGACGTGCCCGATCCCCGCGCCCAGGTTGTACTCGGCGCACTCGTCGACCATCCACTGCGAGACCATCCGGCCGTCAATGTCGCTGGTCTGGAACGCTTCTGCTTCCGGGTTGGAGTTCGCCGCCATCACAAACACGCCCTTGCCGTGCTCTGCGGCCAATTTGATCGCGGGGTCGAGCGAACCGACCCCGAGATACGGCGTGAGTGTTACCGCGTCCGCCTCGAGCGGTGAGCCGGGCTGCAACCATGCAGCTGCGTATCCGGCCATCGTGGAGCCGATGTCGCCGCGTTTCGCATCAGCGACGACCAGGGTGCCGGCCTCACGCAACGCCACGAGCGTTTCCTCTAATACCGCAAATCCTGCAGATCCGAAACGCTCATAGAACGCCACCTGGGGCTTGACCAGCGCTGTCGCGCCGGCAAACGCTTCGACACACGTGTGGGAGAACTCGCGCAGTCCGTCGACCGTGTCGGACAACCCCCACTGCTCCAGCAGCGCAGCGTGCGGGTCGATGCCGACGCACAGCCGACCGTGCTTCTGCCCCGCTGCAACGAGGCGGTCTCCGAACGACTGCGCCATCTACGCCTCACCCTGTACCGCTACGTCCGCCTCACTTGCGGCGGCGTGCTCGAGCTCCTGGAGGCTGGTGACCTCAATAGTGTTGCTGCGCACGGCCTCGATGCCCTGCACCGCTGCGGTAACCCCCTGCACGTCAGTCATGATCGCGACATCCGCGATAACAGCGGCAGCACGGATGTCGTAGCCGTCGTGGCGCGCGGTCGTCGAGCCCGCCGGGGTGTTCAGGATCAAATCGATCTCGCCGTCAAGGATGCGGTCCACAATCGATTTACCGTCGGCGCCGGCGCGCACCTCGGAGCCCTTCAACGCGACCTCGCATTCAATGCCGTTGCGTCGCAGCATCTGTGCGGTGCCTCTCGTCGCAATGACCTTGAAGCCCATCGTGGACAGACGCTGGATCGGGAAGATCAGGGTGCGCTTGTCGTGGTTAGCCAGGGAGACGAACACGGAGCCCTCGGTGGGCAGTTCACCGTAGGCTGCGGCCTGCGCCTTGGCGTAGGCCACGCCGAACGACGGTGCGAGCCCCATGACCTCACCGGTCGACTTCATCTCCGGGCCGAGGATGGTGTCCAAAATGGAGCCGTCCGGGCGACGGAAGCGGCTAAACGGCAGCACGGCCTCCTTCACCGCAATCGGGTGATTCAGCGGCAGGGAGCCGCCGTCGTAGTCGCCCGGGATGAGCCCTTCTTCGCGAAGCTCCGCGATCGTCGCACCCATCATCACTCGCGCGGCGGCCTTCGCCAGGTGCACACCGGTGGCCTTGGAGACGAACGGCACGGTGCGCGAGGCGCGAGGGTTGGCTTCGATGACGTAGAGGATGTCGTCCTTCAACGCGAATTGGACGTTCATCAGTCCCTCGACACCAATGCCGTGCGCGAGTGCTTCGGCGGAACGGCGCACATTGGCAATGTCGTCCGGACCGATGGTCATCGGCGGCATGGCGCAGGCGGAATCGCCGGAGTGGATGCCGGCTTCCTCGATGTGTTCCATCACTCCGCCGAGGTAGACCTCTGTGCCATCGGAGAGCACATCAACGTCGATCTCGATGGCGTTGTCCAAGAATCGGTCCACGAGCACCGGGTGATCCGGGGTAAGTTCGGTAGCCCGCTCGATGTAGTCGCGCAAGGAGTCTTCGTCGTAGACGATCTCCATGCCACGGCCGCCGAGCACGTACGACGGGCGCACGAGCACCGGGTAGCCCACGTTGGATGCGACCTTGCGCGCCTCCTCGAAGGACGTTGCGGTACCGAACGCCGGCGCCGGCAGGTTGGCCGCTTCGAGGACCTTGCCGAACTCGCCGCGGTCCTCCGCCAGGTCGATCGCCTCGGGGCTCGTGCCGACGACCGGCACACCCGCGTCAGCCAGACGCTGCGCAAGCCCCAGCGGGGTTTGGCCACCGAGCTGGACGATCACGCCGGCGACCTCGCCGGTTGCGGCCTCGGCACGGTAGATCTCCATGACGTCTTCGAACGTCAACGGCTCGAAGTAAAGACGGTCCGCGGTGTCGTAGTCGGTGGAGACTGTCTCCGGATTGCAGTTGACCATCACCGTTTCGTAGCCGACGCGGGAGAGCTCCAGGGCGGCGTGCACGCAGGAGTAGTCGAACTCGATGCCCTGTCCGATGCGGTTCGGACCGGAGCCCAAAATGATGACCTTGCCCTTGCTGTTGTCCTTCGGGGCGAAGTTGCCCACCTCGGACTCCGCCGCCGGGTCAAGCTCGTAGGCGGAGTACAGGTACGGCACCTGGGCGTCGTACTGGCCGGAGCAGGTGTCCACCGTCTTAAACGTCGGGTGGATATCGAGCGACCAGCGCAGTTGGCGCACGCCGTCCTCGCCGGCGAGTTCGGGGCGAAGGGCCGCGATCTGGGCGTCGGACAGCCCTTGAGCCTTCGCCTCGCGCAGCAGATCAGCGTCGAGCACGGGGGCGTCGACAAGCGTCTGCCTGAACTCCACGAGCGCGGCGACTTCCTCGAGGAACCACGGGTCGATACCGGATGCGGCGTAGATGTCGTCGACACTCGCGCCGAGGCGCAACGCCAGTTCAACGTCGTAGAGGCGCTTGTCGGTTGGGACCTTGAGATCCTCCAGCACTGCTGCGACGTCGGTGGCGCGCTCTGCGGCGAAATACTCGTCCGGCTTGGTCCAGAAGCCGCTGGGCTTGTCCTCCATGGAACGCATGACCTTATTCAGGCCCTGGATGTAGTTGCGGCCGATGCCCATCGCCTCACCGACGGCCTTCATAGAGGTACCCAGTGTCTCGTCGGAACCCGGGAACTTCTCAAAGGTAAAGCGCGGCATCTTGACGATGACGTAGTCGAGGGTCGGCTCCTCGAGCGCAGTGGTGGCCCCGCCGGTCATGTCGTTGGCGATCTCGTCGAGGGTGTAGCCGATGGCCAAACGCGTGGCCACCTTTGCAATCGGATACCCGGTGGCCTTGGATGCCAGCGCCGAGGAGCGCGACACACGCGGGTTCATCTCGATGGTGATCATGCGGCCGTCTTTGGGGTTGATCGCGAACTGGATGTTGCAACCGCCGGTTTTCACGCCGACTTCGCGGATGATCGCTTTGCCCTGCTCGATCATCGTGTTGACCTCGTCTTCGGTCATCGTGAGCACCGGCGCCACGGTGACGGAATCGCCGGTGTGCACGCCCATCGCGTCGACGTTTTCAATCGTGGCGATCGTAATGCAGTTATCGGCCGAGTCGCGCACGAGCTCGAGCTCGATTTCCTTCCAACCCAGGATGGATTCCTCAATGAGCACGTTCGCTTCCGGCGAGACAGTCAGGCCGTCGCCAGCGATGCGGTGCAGATCGTCCATGTTGTAGGCCAGACCGGAGCCGAGACCGCCCATGGTGAACGAAGGACGCACAACACAGGGGAAGCCCAACTCCGCGACGGTGGCCTCCACTTCCTCCATGGTGTAGCAGACTCGCGAGCGGGCGGATTCGCCGCCGACCTTCTCCACGATGTCCTTGAACTTCTGACGGTTCTCGCCGCGCTCGATGGCGTCGATGTCGGCGCCGATGAGTTCCACGCCGTGCTTGTCCAGAATCCCGAGGCGGTCCAGCTTGATTGCCGTGTTCAGCGCGGTCTGGCCACCGAGCGTCGGCAGGATCGCGTCCACCGGGTGGCCTTGTTCTGCCTCGCGCGCCAGGATCCGGTCGATGTAGCTCGGCTCAATCGGTTCGACGTAAGTGTGGTCGGCGAACTCGGGGTCAGTCATGATCGTCGCCGGGTTCGAGTTCACCAGCGTCACGCGCAGGCCCTCGTCTTTGAGCACGCGGCACGCCTGGGTGCCCGAGTAGTCGAACTCGCAGGCCTGTCCGATGACAATCGGCCCGGAGCCGATGACCAGGACGTGGTTGAGGTCTTCTCGCTTCATAAGTGTTCTCCTGGTTCCTACTTGGTGTCTTGCTTGTCGACGACTACTTCACCGCGCACGGTCTTCCCCTCGCGCTGTTGCGCGGCAACGGTGCGCACCAATTTGCGCGTGTCCACACCCCAGATGCCGGTTACTCCCTGTGCGGAAAGTTCCGCATCGAGGCCGCGCTGCGCCTTCTGGTTGGATGCGATACGGGACAGGTCGCGAATGACGACGGCGCCCACCGTGATGTCGGTGCGGCCCTCGCCTGCGCCTTCACCGGTCCAACCGACGTTGCCGATCTGCGGGGTGGCGAACACGAGGATCTGACCGTCGCGATCAGGTGTGCATAGTTCGCGCTCGTAGCCGAACATGTCGGTGGTGAAGGCGACGGTGCCGGCGATCTCAGTGTCCGGTGCCGCGCCCAGGAGGAATCCGGGGAACGCTTCCCCGCTGTCGAGCACGAGCTTTGCGCGGGTGCGTTGGTTGTATGGCTGTGTCATGGGGTTAGGCCTTCTTTGCAGAGTAGGTTCGGGTGCCGCGCAGCCAGGTGCCGACCACGCGGGCGTTGAATGCGGTTCCTTCGTATGGGGTGTTCGACGCCTTGGACGCCATGTCCTTGCCGTTTGCGGTCCAGGCCGCGTCGGGGTTGACCAGGGTGAGGTTTGCCGGCTCGCCCTCGGCGATCGGTCGGCCCTGATCTGCTAGACGCAGGATCTCGGCCGGACGTTCGGACATCACCTTTGCGACGAAACGCCAGTCGGCCAGGCCAGCCTCGACGAACACGCGGTGGACGATCGGAAGGGAGGTCTCCAGCCCCAGCATGCCGGGCTTGGCGTGCTCGAACTCGACACACTTGTCCTCGGAGCCGTGCGGGGCGTGGTCGGTGGCGACGACGTCGACGGTGCCGTCTAACAACGCTTGCTTAAGCGCTTCAGCGTCGCGCAGCTCGCGCAGCGGCGGGTTGACGCGAAACACGCCGTCGTAGGTGGCGAGCTTTTCGTCGGTCAGCATCAGGTGGTGCGGGGTGACCTCGGCGGTGACGTCGACGCCCTGCGCCTTGGCGAAGCGCAGCAGTTCCACGGTGCCCTCTGTGGAGGCGTGGCACAGGTGGTAGCGCCCGCCGTAGTCGCGGGTCATGATGACATCGCGCGCGACGATCGACTCTTCTGCGACCCGCGGCCAGCCGCGCAGGCCGAGGCGAGCGGCCCGCTCGCCCTCGTGGGCGACCGCCCCCTCGGTCATGCGGTGGTCTTCGGCGTGCTGCGCGAGGATCACGTCGTGTGCCTTGGCGTACTCGATAGCCCGGCGCATCAGCTGCGGGTCGTTGACGCACCTGCCGTCGTCGGAAAACATCCGCACGTGGCTGCGCGCCATGAGACCGATCTCGGTGAGCTGCTTGCCGGCAAGTCCTTGAGTAATGGAGCCGACCGGGTAGACGTCGCACTTGCCGTACGCCTGTCCCTTCTCCCAGACGGCGCCGGCGAGGAACGGCTGGTCAATCACCGGGTTCGTGTTCGCCATAGTGAACACGGCGGTAAACCCGCCCTTGGCTGCGGCGTCGGAGCCGGTGGCAATGGTCTCAGTGTCTTCGCGGCCCGGCTCGCGCAGGTGGACGTGCATGTCCACCAGTCCCGGCAGGAGCACGTTGCCTTCGCCGTCGACGATCTCGTCGGCATTGTCGAACGGGGTGTTCGCGACCTCGACGATCACGCCGTCGTCGATAAGCAAATGCGCGACGTCCTCGCCGTACGGGCGGACGTTGTTCAAAGCGAGCGTGGTCACTTGATGGCTCCTTCCTCGTCGCCGGCGCCGGCGAGCAGTGTGAACAGCACGGCCATGCGGGTGTACACGCCGTTGGAGACCTGGCCGAGCACAACCGCGTTGTCGCGGTCGGCCACGTCGTAGTTGATTTCCATGCCTCGCAGCATCGGGCCCGGGTGCATGATCAGCGCATCCGGCTTCATGCGGTTGGCGCGATCGACGCTCAACCCGTAGAGGGTCGCGTACTCGCGGTGCGACGGGAAGAAACCGCCGTTCATGCGCTCGGCCTGCACGCGCAACATCATGACCACGTCGGCTGCCTCGATCTCGGCGTCGAAGTCGTAGGCCACGCGCGCCGGCCAGTACTCCACACCGGTGGGCAGCAGCGTCGGCGGCGCGACGAGGACAACCTCCGCGCCGAGGGTGTTGAGCAGATCCACGTTGGAGCGCGCAACGCGCGAGTGCAAAATGTCGCCGACAATAAGGACGCGTTTACCGGCAACGTCGCCGATGTGCTGGCGCATTGTCACCGCGTCCAGCAGCGCCTGGGTGGGGTGCTGGTGCTGGCCGTCGCCAGCGTTGATGATGCTGGTCTCCGGCAGCCACTTCCGCAGCAGCTGCGCCGCGCCGGAGGCCGGGTGGCGCATGATGATCGCATCCGCGCCGACCGCCTCGAGGGTCGCTGCGGTGTCTTTGAGCGACTCGCCCTTTTTCACCGACGACGACGAGGCCGACAGGTTGATCACGTCGGCGCTCATCCACTTGCCGGCGGTCTCGAAGGACGAGCGTGTGCGGGTGGAGTTTTCGTAAAACAGCGTCATGACCGTGCGCCCGCGCAGGGTGGGCAACTTCTTGATGTCGCGGCCGTCCAGCGCTTCACGGAACCGGTCCGCCTCGTCCATCAGCCCGATGATCTCCTCGCGGCTGAGATCCGCGATGTCGATGAGGTGTTTCATTTACGCCTCCCGTTCCAGGGTCACGCGGTCCTCGCCGTCGAGCTGGGCGATGGCGACGGTGACGTCTTCGTCTTTCGAGGTGGGGATGTTTTTGCCCACGTAGTCGGCGCGGATCGGCAGTTCGCGGTGGCCGCGGTCGACCAGGACTGCGAGCTGGATCGCCGCCGGGCGACCGATGTCGCGCAGCGAGTCGAGCGCTGCGCGGATGGTGCGGCCGGAGTACAAGACGTCGTCGACAAGCACCACGATCGCCCCGTCGATGTCGACCGGGATGTTGGTGGGGCGTAGCGCGCGGTGCGGCTTGTCGCGCAAATCATCGCGGTAGAGGGTGACGTCGAGACTGCCCACGGGCACGCTCACGCCGGAAAATTCCTCGACCGCGTCAGCGATGCGCTGCGCGAGCGGCACTCCGCCGGACGGGATTCCCAGCAGGATGACCTGCGGTCCATCTCCTTCGTCCAGCGCTGTCTTTTCGATGATCTGGTGCGCGATGCGTGCAACAGTGCGTCCGACGTCTTGAGCGTTCAACAGCTCAACCGTCGTCCGTTCGTTTCCACTCATCGACCCTCCTTCCCCGCCTCTCTGTGCGGCATTTAAAGGAAACAATCGACGCGGTCCCGCTTGTCGGGGCCGTGTGTAGTCTCGGAGACTGCGCTTCACATTAGCACCGGCGCACCTCTACCGCGAAGGACTTCTCTCCCATGGGCATTCACGCTACGTATTTCCTCCCCTTCAACCGCGAAACTGTGTGGCGCTGGCACACCCGCCCGGGGGCGGTCACGCGACTCACCCCAGGATTTCTGCCGATGCGAGTGGCCCAAGAGGCTGCGTCGATCCGCAGCGGAACCACGGTGTTCGACTTGCCCGCGGGACAACGATGGGTCGCTCGTCACGACGATTCCGGCTACATCGCGGGCGAGCAATTCACCGACTTTGCCTCCAACGAACCGCTGCGCAGCACGACCCAGTGGCGTCACGTCCACCGCTTCGAGGATGCACCCGGAGGCACCGTGCTTAGCGACGACGTCCGCTCCCGCATCCCCGAAGCCGTCCTTCGCCCCGCGTGGGCGTACCGGCAGCGCCAACTCCTCGAAGACCTCACATTCATCAATTCGCTACCGCAGCAACCGCAGCTCACGGTGGCGATGACGGGCTCGTCAGGCCTCGTCGGCACGCACCTACGCGCGCAGCTGACCACCGCCGGCCATAACGTGATCCAACTGGTGCGAGGGCACGCACGCCCCGGCCAACGCCACTGGGACATGGACAACCCAGATCCGGACTTGCTGCGCGGCGTGGATGCGGTGATCCACCTGGCGGGCGAGTCCATCATGGGCCGGTTCACCGACAAGAAGAAGCACAAAATCGCCGCTTCGCGGATCGAACCGACACGCAAACTCGCCCGCCTAGCCGCCGAAACCGGGGTGCAAACCTTCGTATCCGCGTCCGCGGTCGGCTACTACGGCACCGACGCCGGCGACGTGGCCCGCACCGAAAGCGACGGCCCCGGCAATGGCTTCCTCGCCGACGTCTGTGCACAGTGGGAGGACGCCTCGCGTGTCGACGGGATGCGCACCGTCAACATCCGCACCGGCCTCGCCCTCTCCGGCGCCGGCGGGCTATTACCGGTGCTCAAAGCCAGTGTCAACGCAGGCCTTTCCGCGCGCTTCGGCGACGGCGACTTCTGGATGAGTTGGGTCGCCCTCGACGACTTGACCGACATCTACACACGCACGCTCGTCGACGACACCGTCACCGGCCCCGTCAACGCCACCGCTCCAGAGCCGGTGACCAACGCCGAAATGTCCGCCACCTTGGCCTCGCTTTTGCACCGGCCGAACCTGCTGTCCATCCCTCAGTTCGGACCGAAGCTCCTGCTCGGCAACGAGGGCGCGCACGAACTCGCGCTGGCGGACCAGCGTGCGGTGCCGGTCGTCGCAAAGCAACACGGCTGGAGATTCCGCTACCCCACCCTCGAGGCCGCGCTGCGACACGAGTTGGGCATGGAGGAACAGGTACCCTCACAAGGGTGACTACAGAAGACACTGAAGCCATCCAGCCAAGCGAGCACCCCGAGCGCAACGTCACCGAGAAAGTGACGCCCGAGGCCGTCGCCAAGATCTTCGAGGAGGAAAACCTCGAGTATCGCATCGAGGATCAGACGGTGCGCTCCGGGTTCATCAACGCCGCGATCGTCATCGCCATCGACGACGACCACCTCATTTTCGAGGCACTGTGGCGCGGCGAGTTCCCGCGCGACGCCGCCTCGCAGGTGCTCTACGCCTGCAACGAGCACAACCAGACACACTTCGCGCCGACGCTGCGTTTCTTCGAACGCGGCGAGGACCAACTCGCGGTCAGCGCCATCCGTTCGATGCACATCGGTGACGGCGCCTCGTTCAACCAGTTGGGTTCGTTCGTCGTCACGTCCATCGACGCGACGCTCCAGGCGTTTGACTTTTTGAAGACCACATTCCCCACCGTCGTGAATTGGGAGGAACCGCAGCAGTGAGTAACGCAACGCTCGTCACCATCGACCGTGTCATCGCCACCTTGGCGGGCCAAGGCATCGAGGCCACCGACGACCCGTCCGGCCGCGCGGCGCACGCCAACCACAACGGCTACAACCTGTTGTTCGTGCTGCTCGACTCGGTGCTCATCGCCCGCGCCGATTCCGTCACTGACACCCCGGCCGACACCCCGGATGCGACGCTCTATCTTGCCGCCAACCAGGTCAACAGCTCGTATTTGGACGCGCGCGCCCTGGTGGTCAACCGCACCGAGAACATCGTCGTGCGCACCGAAGCCGAGATCCCCGTCGGTGCCGGGCTTGCCGACGACCAACTCGCCACCGCCTTAAATGCCTCCGTCGCCGGCGTGATGGAGACCCAGGACGCCATGCGCGTCCTCGTCGGCGAGATCAAGCGCACCGCCGAGGAGGACGGCGACGAGAACGCCTAGGAGTTCGCCAGCCGCTCGAGCTCGACTTCCGGATCGAAGTCCGGCTCGGGCCACTCCAAGTCAAGCGAGTCGAGGGAGTCGAACAGCAGCGCCTTAATCACGCTGCGGCAGTACTTCTTGTTGTCCGAGGGGATGCAGTACCACGGTGCTGTATCGGTGGACGTGCGTGTGAGCGCAATCTGGTAGGCGGCCATGAACTGGCTCCACAACTTACGGTCCTCGATATCGCCCGCGTTGTACTTCCAGTGCTTGTCGGGGCGCTCGATACGGTCCTTCAGATTCTGCGCCTGGAAATCACGGGAAATGTGGGGCATGACCTTGATGATCTTCGTGCCCCGCGCCGCGACCTCATTTTCGAACTCGACGATCGCACCATAACGACGCTCGATCTCCTCCGGCGGCGCCATCTGTTTCACGCGCTGCACCAGCACGTCTTCGTAGTGCGAGCGGTCGAACACGCTGATCTGGCCCGGCTCCGGCAAGTGCTCGTAGAAGCGCCAGAGGAAGTCGTGCGACGCCTCCTCCTCGGTCGGCCGGCCGAAAGCCTTGACGTGGACGCCTTGCAGGTCCATCGTTTCGCCGATCACGTGCCGGATGATGCCGCCCTTGCCGGAGGTGTCCATTCCCTGCAACACGAGCAGTACGGAGCCTGCGTTGTCGTTGCCCACCCGGCCGTTGGCGAACAGGCGGCGCTGCAGGTCGTCCAGGTCGTCGTCGTAGTCGTGGAACACATCGTCCACGTCGGAGACGTCCGGCGTCGCCGTCGGATCCACATCCGCAAGCTGGAAATCCGGCCCGACGCGGAACTGCTTGGCCTCTTCAACGGTGAGTTTCGACATACGTTTCCTTTCAGCTGTGCTCGCACATACGCGAAAGTCGTTACCTGATGGTCGTTTACGCGCTTCTGAAAGCGACATTACGACCTCTAGGTAACGACTTATAGCAGGCCTACACGACTAATCGCGGTTTCCCGCCTGGTCTGCATCCGCTTCGACCGACTCGGTGGACTCGGCGATCTCTCGGGCTTGCTTGGCGGTATCCGCTTCGGCAGCGCCGGATTCGACCTGCGCCCCCGGCTCGGACGGCGCCGGAGCCGCGTCTTCGGTCTCGACTAGGATGGGAGCATTCTGCTCATCCTCCTCGACCGGGTACGCGTCATCCGCCTCCTCGCCCGCAAACGGAGCGAACGGCGAGTTCGGATCCAGCGACTGCGCGATACGGTCCAGCACGGCGTTGATGTACGGTGCGGCCTTCGCTCCCGAATACTCCGCGGCCATCTCGACGGCCTCCTTGATGGAAATCGGCGCGTCGACCTCGTCGTTAAACAAGATTTCCCACGAGGCCACGCGCAAGATCTGCCTATCGACGGCCGGCAAACGGAACAGCTCCCAGTCGTCGGAAAGCGAGCGCTCGATGGCGTCGTCCAAATCGTCGAGCTTCTCTGCCGCGCCCGCCACGATGGTGCGGGTGTAGTCGGCGATTGGCGCCACTGCGTTCTGCGGGTTCTGCGACAGTTCCGTGCGGTCCTCGACGATTGCGACTGGGTCAATGTCCCGAGTCTCCGCCTCGAACAAGATGTCCACTGCGCGACGCCGCGCGCGGTAGCGGGCGCCGTGACGTTTGTAGTCGGGCATTAGTTGTTCACACGCGAGAGGTACTCGCCGGTGCGGGTGTCCACCTTGACCACGTTGCCGGTCTCAAGGAACAGCGGAACCTGGATCTCAGCACCCGTCTCCAGGGTGGCCGGCTTGGTGCCGCCCGAGGAACGGTCGCCCTGCAGGCCCGGCTCGGTGTGCTCGATGGCCAGGTCGACGGAAATCGGCAGCTCAGCGAACAGCGCGTCACCTTCGTGGAAGGAGACCTGCACACGCATGTTCTCCTGCAGGAAACGAGCCGCATCGCCGAACTTCTCGGCCGGGAGCTCGAACTGCTCGAAGGTCTTGTCGTCCATGACGACGTAGTTGGTGCCGTCGTTGTACAGGTAGGTCATGTCGCGGCGATCCACCGTCGCGGTCTCTACCTTCACACCAGCGTTCCAGGTCTTCTCCACCGTCTTGCCGGAGACGACGTCCTTGAGCTTGGTGCGCACGAACGCCGGACCCTTGCCGGGCTTGACGTGCTGGAACTCGACAATCTGCTGCAGTTTGCCATCGACCTTCAGCACAAGGCCGTTCTTAAAATCGGCGGTAGTTGCCATGGGTGGTACCTTCCTCGTCAAACTCGCGGGTGGTGTGCAAACACAGCAATGCTACAGCACCGTCAAATCCTTCGGGTACTCGGTGATGATGCGTGGTTTGCCCGACGTGATCACCAACGTGTCTTCGATACGCACACCGGTTTTGCCAGGGATGTAGATGCCCGGTTCGATGGTGAGCGTCATTCCCTCCTCCAGCGTGCCGGTGCCGTTCTTCGCCGCGTACGGGCCTTCATGCACGTCCAACCCGACGCCGTGGCCGGTGGAATGCACGAAGTACTCGCCGTATCCCGCTTCCTCGATCACGTCCCGGCACGCCTTGTCCACGTCCGCCAACTTCGTCCCCGGCGTCGACGCCTTCACACCAGCGAGCTGCGACGCGAGCGTGACCTCGTAGATTTCCCGCTCAAGGCTCCCCACCTCGCCGATGGCGAACGTGCGGGTCATGTCCGAGTTGTAGCCGAGACGGTGCATGCCGTAATCGATAGTGACAAGGTCACCGTCGGCAATAATGCGCTCGCCCGCCTGGTGGTGCGGTTTGGACGCGTTCGGGCCAGAGGCGACGATGGTATCGAAGCTCGGGCGCTCGGCTCCGAGGCGGCGCATGCGGTATTCGAGGTCAGCGGCTACCTCGAGTTCAGAGCGCCCCGCACGCAGATCCCCTGCCTCGACGAGCTCCTCGAGCGCCTGAGTGGCCAGCTGCGCGGCTTCGGTCAAGCGAGTGAGCTCGAGTTCCTCCTTCTTCAGGCGGATCTCCTCTATCACGCCGGAGACCGGGACGAGTGTGACGCCCTCCGGGCACTCCGCCTCCAGGCGCTTCAACTCGGAAACTGAGACAAAATCCGCCTCGAAGCCCACACGGTGCCCCACCGAAACCTGGGAAAGCAGCTCGACTGCGGTCTTCCGGCCGATGGTCGCGGTGATGTCCGGAACTTCCTCCGCGATCTGCGTGGTGTACCGGCCGTCCGTGGCGATCTTTGCGGTGCGGTCCTTCGATACCAGAAGCGACCCGTTCGAGCCTGTGAACCCGGACAAGTAGCGCACGTGGGTCAGGTGGGTGACAAGCATGTCGTCGATACGCTGTGCTGCGAGTTTCGACGAGAGCTTACGGCGGCGGGTCTCAAAGCGAGTGTCGGCCAGAGCCATCAGTTCCTCCTTGCGAAGTAATCCAACGCGAGCCCGTAACCGTCGGTGCCCAGTCCCGCAATCACGCCAATCGCAATCGGCGAGAGATACGAGTGGTGGCGGAACGGCTCGCGCGCGTGCACGTTGGAAATGTGAACCTCAATAAATCCGTGGTGATCATTCAGTTCTACCAGCGCGTCGCGCAGCGCGACCGAAGTGTGGGTCAATCCCCCCGGGTTGATGATCACTGCCCAGCCGCTATCCGCGGCCTCGTGCACCCAATCGATCAGCTCACCTTCGTAATTGGACTGCCGGCACTCGATCTCCACGCCGCGCTGTTCCGCTTGCTCACGCAATTGCTTCTCGACGACCGCCAGCGTGGTCGAGCCGTACACCTCCGGCTGACGTTTGCCGAGCCTGTTCAAATTCGGCCCGTTGAGCACTAGAACTTTCATCGTCTACTCCGAAATCTTCGCGTACGCCGCGCGCATCTCGTCCATGGTCGCGTCCTCCAAGCGTGTGCACGAGCCAAGGCCGTCTAGAACCACAAACCGGATGCGCCCGTCGCGGTTCTTCTTGTCCAGCAGCATTGCGGCGTGCAGCTCGTCGAAGGCGCCTGCCTCGTAGCGGGTGGGCAAGCCGGCGCCGGTGAGGATCGTGTCGTGGAGGGCAACCAGGGTGTCGTCGATAAGCCCGCGCCCGTTTGCCAGGTGCGCGACGAACATCATGCCTACCGCCACAGCATTGCCGTGGCGCCAGGTGTAATGCTCGCGGCGCTCAATCGCGTGACCGAGGGTGTGGCCGTAGTTCAAAATCTCGCGCAGACCGGACTCCTTGAGGTCCTGGCCGACGACATTCGCCTTCACCGCCACGGAACGCTGGACAAGTTCTGCCCAGTGGTTGTCCGGGCCTTCTTCGTAGAGGTCCAGGATCCGCGGGTCCGCGATAAACCCCGTCTTAATCAGCTCGGCAGAGCCCGACACCACTTCCGGTTGAGGCAACGTGTCGATGCGGGCCAAATCGATAAACACCGCATCCGGCTCGTGGAACGCGCCGACTAGGTTTTTGCCGGCAGCCGTGTTGATGCCGGTTTTGCCGCCGACAGCCGCGTCCACCATCGCCAGAAGCGTCGTAGGCACCTGCACGACCTTTATGCCGCGCATCCACGTCGCCGCAGCAAAGCCGGCGAGATCGGTCACCGCCCCACCGCCGAGGCCAACCACCGTGTCCTGGCGGGAGAACTGGTTGGCGCCAAGTTGCTCCCACAACCCTGCGAGCACGTCGAGGTCTTTCCCGGCCTCGGCGTCCGGCACACACGCGAGCACCGGTTCGACGCCGCGCTCCCGCAGCAACCGGTCGAGCACCTCGGCAGGTTCGCGCAACGGACCCTGGTGCACCACCAAGGCCCGGCGGGCACCCGAAGCCGACACGTGCGCGGCGACATCACCGAGGTTGTCGCTGCCGATATGAACGTCGTACGGGCTAGGACCCGTCACGGGCACAACTGACATGGCCTGCTCCTTAGTTGGTGTCGATGAAACCGAGGATTTCGGCGACCACGCGCTGGGGCGGGCGTTCGTCGGTACGCACGCGGAACGTGGACACCTCACGGTAGAGCGACTCGCGCTGCGCCATCAGGTCGCGGTAGCGCTGCTCTCGGTCGTCGGCGTCGAGGACGGGGCGCGACGCGTCTTCGGCGGTGCGGCGGATGCCCTCTTCAGCGCTGACATCGATCCACACCACGGTGTGGCGCTGCAGCAGCTGGCGGACCTTCTCCGTGACTACGGCACCGCCGCCGAGGCTGACCACACCGCCGGTAGCGAGTGCTCGCGCAACATACTCAACCTCGAGCTCGCGAAACGCCTCCTCGCCGAGTTCGGCGTAAACCTCGCCGCAGGGCTTGCCTTTCGCCTGCTCGATCAGCACATCGGAATCGACAATCGGCAGATTCAACGCGCTGGCCACGCGACGACCGATGGTGGACTTTCCGGAGCCCGGCATACCGACCAGGACGACGCGTGGAGCGTGATGCACCATCGCCGGCGCGGATTCAACCAGCTCGGTCGCACTCGGCGCATCGTTGTCGTCGAATAGCGAGCCTTCGGCGGTGACGTCGTTGACCAGGTCAAACGTTTGGGTTTCGGTGGTTCTAGTCATCGGTGTCCTCTCCGCGGGTGAAGTCGAGCCGCTGTGCAACGTAATCCTTGTACGCAGCCACATTGCGCTTGACTTCCTCGATCGTGTCTCCGCCGAATTTCTCCGCCACCGCTTGTGCGAGCACGAGCGCGACCATTGCCTCTGCGACAACACCGCCGGCGGGCACCGCGCAGACGTCGGAGCGCTGGTGAATACCGGTCGCAGCATCGCCGGACGACATATCCACAGTCTTCAGCGCACGCGGCACCGTCGAGATCGGCTTCATCGCCGCCCGCACGCGGAGCTGCTCGCCGTTAGTCATCCCGCCTTCGAGACCGCCCGCGCGGTTGGTGAGCCGGCGGACGCCGTCGACGGTGCGTTCCATCTCGTCGTGCGCCTGCGAGCCGCGGCGACGTGCTTCCTCGAAACCGTCACCAACTTCCACGCCCTTGACCGACTGGATGCTCATCAGCGCACCCGCCAGCTGCGCATCGAGACGACGCTCGCCAGAAACATGCGCACCGAGCCCGATCGGCAGCCCGTCCACGATCACCTCGACAATGCCGCCGAGGGTGTCGCCGTCTTTCTTCGCGGCTTCGATGCACGAGACCATGTCGGCTTCGGCGTCCTTGTCAAACGCCCGCACCGGGGAGGCGTCGATGGCATCAATATCGTCAAAACTCGGTGCCGGGCCCTCGTAAGGGGCAGACTCCCCGATGGAGACCACGTGCGAGAGCACTTCGACCCCGAGCACCTCACGTAGGAAGCTGCGTGCCACCGTTCCAGCGGCCACGCGCGCCGCAGTCTCGCGTGCCGACGAGCGCTCCAACACAGGCCGCGCCGAGTCGAAGCCGTACTTCAACATGCCGGCAAAATCCGCATGCCCCGGGCGAGGACGGGTCAACGAGGCACCACGTCCCGAGGCCAGCTCTTTGGCCACAGCAGGGTCGTTTTCGTCGACCGGTTCGGCGGACATAATCGTGGTCCACTTCGGCCACTCCGTGTTGCCGATTTGGATTGCGATCGGACTGCCGATCGACACACCGTGTACAACACCCGTCAGCAAGGTGAGCTCGTCGGCCTCGAACTTCATGCGGGCACCGCGGCCGTACCCGAGACGGCGGCGCGCCAACTGATGAGCAATGTCTTCCTTCAGCACCGGCACCCCGGAAGGCATGCCCTCCACGAGAGCCAACAGCCCCTGGCCGTGCGATTCCCCGGCAGTTGTCCAACGAAGCATGGCGACATTCTCGCACAGCACAGGCACAAAGATGTCCTTATACCCCGAAATACATCCCTGCGCCCCACGCCGCCGCCAACATCGACGGCCCGTGAGGCATCGTGCGGCTCCCCGACACTGCTGCGAAATACCCGGTAACCAGGCCAGATAACCCTATCGCGAGCAGCACAGCCGGAAGCCCGCCAACCGCGGCGCACACCACCCCCAGCGGCACAGCCAACTTGATGTCTCCCCCGCCGATGCCCCGGCCGGACGCGAGATAGATTCCCGGCCACAACAGCGCACCGACGATCTGTGGCTGCCCGACTGCTAGAGCGACAAGCGTTGCGACGACCCCCGCCAGCGCCGGCGGCACCGTCAACGCATTCGGCAGCCTGCGCCGCGTGATGTCAAACCAGCACAGCGTGAGCGACCAACTGACGGCAACGCTTACCCCGAGAAATCCCCCGATCCCCATGGCAACGCAGCGTAGCCCAGCTGCGTCGGTTACGCCCTGCGGTGCTCCAGCAATGCGTGGCGCATCGCGTCCCGGGGCGCGTCAACGCCGGTGAACTGCTCGAACTGGGCGTACGCCTGGCCCGCAAGCATCGACAGCCCACCCACGGTCGGATATCCGTTCGCCGCCGCGTGAGTCGCAATCGCGCTCGGCCAAGGCTCGTAAATCACGTCGAACACCGGCGCGTGCGCCAACTCCGCCGCGTACTGGTCCGCCGCACCTGCCGGCACTGTCGAGACAACCACGTCCGTCGCGGAGGTGAGGTCCGCAAGACCAGCATCGAAGCCCACGAACCGAAGGTTCATTCCGCGTGAAAGGTCGGCGTATTCCGCAGAACGGTCCGACCGGTTGACCAGTGTGACATCGGTGCACCCCACCGAGCGAAGCGCCCACATCACCGCGCGTGCGGTGCCGCCCGCTCCGACTACGACCGCACGGCGCGGCGTGGTCTGTCCCAGCAGTTCGTTCAGCGCTGCGACCACACCCTCGCAGTCGGTGTTGTCGGCGCGCCAGCGGGTGTCGTCGATACGCGTCAACGTATTCGCGGAGCCGATCTCGCGCGCGCGGTCGGTGACCTCATCAGCGAACTCGAGAGCGGCAAACTTACACGGCATGGTCACTGAAAAGCCGTGAAACGACGGATTTGCGCCGCGCACGAGCCCAGGAAGCTCGTCGGCGGTGCACAGCATCCGCGAGTACTCCCAGCCCTCCAGCCCGGCGGCCTCGAAGCCGGCGGTATGCAGCACCGGGGACAGGGAATGTTCGATCGGCGAGCCGAGAACCGCAGCGCGGTGTGTGATCGCCATGGCTAGCGCTGCGAGTCCAGGATGCCGGAGTCGACGGCACGCTGCGTGTCGTTCAGGTGCTGCTCGAAGGTGTCGTTGAACACGGTCGTGCCATCTTTATCCACCGTGACGAAGAACAACCAGTTGCCCTCGGCCGGGTGCTCCATCGCATCGATGGCTTCGATCGACGGGGACGAGATCGGGGTTTGCGGCAGTCCGTCCATCGCGTAGGTGTTCCACGGGGTGACACGCTTTCGGTCCTCGTCGGTGGTGGCAACCTCAACGCTCGGCAGGCCGTAGTTGACAGTCGAGTCGAACTCGAGGCGCATCGGCTCGTCCAAACGGTTCAGGATGACGCGGGCGACCTTGTCGAATTCACCCGCCGGCGCCTCACGCTCAACCAGGGACGCAGCCGTGAGCAACTCGTAAGGCGACAACCCGATCGCCTGTGCGCGGTTGACGATATCCGTCGAGTCGTACTGCTTCGCAGAACGGGTCACCAGGTCCTGCAGGATGTCTTCCGCGCTGGCCTGCGGGTCAATGATGTACTCGCCGGGAGCGATCAAGCCCTCAAGCCGCTTCGCGTCGCCCGCGCGGGCCGCAACCGTTTCCCGCGCCCACTCCGGCACACCTAGCTCCGCCGGATCCGCGTTCGCCGCGGCGTTGTGCAGCTTCTCTACATTAACGCAGTCGCCGCCCGGCTGGTCACCGCAGGTCACCGCCTGGATCATGGAGAAGATACCGTGGCGGGTCTGGCCGCCAAGCACGTTGATGTCCATCAACGTGGCACCGCCGTACACCTGCAACGGGGTGATGCGCTTTTCAGGGTCGAGCAGCGCTTCCACGGCAGAGTTGGCGCTCATCTCGCCTTCCAGGCGGTAAAACCCGGGCTGGATATTGTCCGAATCCGGGTTGTTTGCGGCCGCAGTCTGGAACGCTCCGTCACTGCCGACGATGCCACGCTCCTCAAGCTCCGGGCCCAACGCTGAAAGACTCGACCCCTCCGGGATCTGCACGACCTGTTCCTCGCCGTTGCCCGTGCCGGCAAAGTCCTTCGATCCAGAAAGGTTGCGTGCGACCGCAATCCAGGCGACGAGGCCGATGATGAGCAGGATGGATGCAACCAGCACCGCGGTGCCTCGGGTACGCCGGCGTGCGGCTTCTCGGGTGGACACGGTTAGTTCTCCTTGAGGTAGTTCAGTCGGCCGTCAAGCCAGGATTGCAAAATCTCCACAGCAGCCGCTTGGTCAATCACGGATCGCCCAGCCTTCTCGCTCACACCGGACATACGCAGCGACTGCGCCGCGGCCACCGTTGTAAGCCGCTCATCCGCCATACGCACCGGCACATCGCTGCGCCGGCGGATGCGGAAGGCTATCTCCTTCGCGTGCTTGACACTTTTCGAGCCGTTGCCCCGCAAATCACGAGGCAGCCCCACAACAACTTCAACTGCTTCATTCTCCGCGATGAGCTGGAGCATCCGTTCGATGTCCTGCCCATCGCGGTCCTTAAAGCCGGTGACTCGTTTGATCGTTTCAACCGGTGTTGCCAGGCGGGCTTCCCGGTCGGAGCGGGCGACACCGATGCGCACCGTGCCGACATCGATACCGATGCGACGGCCCTCGCCGGGATCGTCGACCCCGGGGGTATCGGGCTGCACCTTCATCCCCTCACTCCTTTCCGTTTCAGCTGGCCTTGTCTCAACCTAGCTGTTCGCTGTGTAACGGGGAGGGCGCGCATTCGGCGTGTCAGCGCCCATTTCCCGTTTTGCGACGTTGCTAGCGCTGCTCCAACCAGTCGCGCACTGCGTGCAACCCGGCCGGAATGCCCTCCGGGTTCGCGCCGGAACCCTGCGCAAGATCCGGCTTGCCGCCGCCCTTGCCCTCGACGTACTCGCCGAGCACCTTGACCACGTCACCGGCCTTAATCCCGGACTCCACTGCCGGCTTCGTCGCCGCGACAGCGAGCGAGACCTTGCCTCCGACCGTGGAAGTCAGAACGATCAGCGCGTCCTCTGCCTGCATCTTGCCGCGCAGGTCGCTGACAATCGTGCGCAGATCGCCGGTGTTAATGCCCTCGGGCAATTGCTTTGCGACGAGACGGTGCTCCCCGACAGTCTCCGCCTGGCCGGCCAGATCCGCAGTGGAGGCGAGCAGCTGCTGGCGGTGCAGGTTTTCAATCTCCTTCTCCGCCGCACGCAGACGTTCGGTCAGCTGCGCGATACGGTCCGGCAGCTCCTCGGTCGGAGCCTTCAGCTCGGCCGCCAGCCCCGACGCCAGGGCCGCCTCCTTGGACAGGAACTTAAACGAGTCCATGCCGGAGTACGCCTCAATGCGGCGGGCACCGGAGCCGACGGAGGACTCACCCAGCACTGCCACCGGCCCGATCTGGGATGCGTGATCGACGTGGGTACCGCCGCAGAGCTCGATAGAGAACGGGCCGCCGATCTCCACCACCCGGACCGTGTTGCCGTAGTTCTCGCCGAACAGGGCCATCGCGCCCATCGCCTTCGCCTTGTCCAGCGACGTCTCGATGGTGTTCACCGCGAAGTCGGCATCGACGGCCTGGTTGGTGATGGTGGCGATCTCCTCGAGCTGCGCGTCGGTGAGCGCGTCGGTGTAGTTGAAGTCGAAACGCAGGTAACCCGGCTTGTTCAAGGAACCCGCCTGGACTGCGGTCGGGCCCAACACCTGCCGAATCGCCGCGTGGATGAGGTGGGTTGCCGAGTGCGCCTGGCGGGCGCCGTGGCGCCAGGCACCGTCGACCTCGGTGGTCACGGTGGATCCCAAATCCAGCCCGCCGTTTTGCACCGTGGCCTTATGCAGCCAGAGCTTCTTACCCACGCGCTGGACGTCGTTAACGTTCAAAATAGTGTCGCCCATGAGGATGCGGCCGCGGTCAGCCATCTGCCCGCCCGCCTCGGCGTACATCGGGGTGACATCCAAGATGACCTCGACCTCGTCGCCCTGGTTGACTTCGCCGACCTTTTCGCCGTTGCGGACCAGCCCGATGACTGTGCCGTCGTGGCTTAGCTGGTCATAACCAACGAACTCGGTTGGGTTGTTGTCGACCCACTCACGGTACAGCGACTCGTCCAGATTGCGGTGCTTCTTCGCCTTGTTATCCGCCTTGGCACGATCGCGCTGCTCCTGCATCGCTGCGTTGAAGGCATCCATGTCCACGTCCAGACCTGCCTCGCGGGCCATCTCCACAGTCAGATCGATCGGGAAGCCGTAAGTGTCGTGCAGCTCGAATGCCTGCTCGCCCGGCAGCACGGCGGCACCGGAGCTCTTGATTGCGTTGGCGGCTTCGTCGAAACGCGTCGTGCCAGATTCCAACGTCTTGGAAAATGCGCGCTCCTCGGCGACGGCGACGCGCAGGATGCGTTCGCGGTTTTCGGCGATTTCCGGAAACGACGGCGTCATGGTGTCCATGATCGTGTTCATGAACGTCTCCATCACCGGAGCAGTCGCACCCAACAGACGGGCGGAACGGATGATGCGGCGCAGCAGACGACGCAGAATGTAGCCACGGCCCTCATTCGACGGCGTGACACCGTCGAGGATGATCATCATGCCGGTACGTGCGTGGTCCGCAATCACGCGGAACCGAACGTCGTTGTCCTGGTTGCCGTCGTCGTACTTCGCGCCGGTCAACTCGACAGCCGCGTCAATAACCGGGCGCAGCAGATCGGTCTCGTACACGTTGTCCACGCCCTGCAGCAGGCAGGCGACGCGCTCGATGCCGAGGCCGGTATCGATGTTCTTCTGGGGCAGCTCGCCGACGATCTCGAAGTTGCCCTTCTTGTCGCCTTCCCCGCGCACGGACTCCATGAACACGAGGTTCCAGATCTCCATGTAGCGGTTGTCGTCGGCAATCGGACCGCCCTCTTTGCCGTACTCCGGGCCACGGTCGTAGTAGATCTCGGAGCACGGGCCACACGGGCCCGGGATACCCATGGACCAGAAGTTGTCCTCCATACCCATGCGCTGAATACGCTCTTCTGGCACACCGATCTTGTCGCGCCAGATCGACGCGGCCTCGTCGTCGTCAAGGTAGACCGTCACCCAGAGACGCTCCGGGTCGAGACCGTAGCCGCCGTCTTCGACAGCGCCGGTCAGCAGCGTCCACGCGTGCGTGATCGCCCCTTCCTTAAAGTACTGGCCGAACGAGAAGTTGCCAGCCATCTGGAAGAATGTGTTGTGGCGGGTGGTGATACCCACTTCCTCGATATCGAGGGTGCGCACACACTTCTGAATCGACGTCGCGGTGCCGTTTTTAAAGTCCGGGGTCTGATCACCCAAAAAGTACGGCTTGAACGGCACCATGCCCGCGTTGACGAACAACAGCGTCGGGTCGTCGAGAATCAGCGAGGCGCTCGGCACCGGGGTGTGGCCGGTTTCGACGAAGTGGTTGGTGAACCGCTCTCGGATCTCATGGGTCTGCACGCTTCGGTGTCCTTTCAACTGCGCCGGAGATTTTCCGCGCTTACTTTACCCCGCGCCCCGACACCGGCTGCGTTACCGCCCGCGCACCAGCCTTCTCAACCTTCCGAGAAAGTCGCTGATACGCTTTTCGGCGCCGTGGTCTGTCGGTTCGTAATACACCGCATCCTCGAGGCCTTCGGGGATATAGCGCTGTTCAACCACGCCGCGCGGGTCGTCGTGCGGGTAAATGTAACCGACCGCATTGCCCATCTTTTTCGCGCCCTCGTAATGGCCGTCGCGCAGATGGGCGGGCACCGGCGGGACGTGGCCGGCACGCACATCCGCAAGCGCTGAGTCGATGGCCTTGATCACCCCAGGCGACTTTGGTGCCGTCGCAAGGTGAATCGTCGCCTGCGCGAGCGGCAGCCGGCCCTCCGGCATGCCGATAAATTGCACCGCGTCTGCCGCTGCGGCCGCAACCTGCAGCGCGGTCGGATCCGCCATGCCGATGTCTTCCGAGGCATGGATGACCAACCTACGGGCGATAAAACGCGGGTCCTCCCCTGCCTCGATCATCCGCGCCAGGTAATGCAGCGCCGCGTCCACATCAGAACCACGGATGGACTTGATGAAGGCGCTGACCACGTCGTAGTGCTGATCGCCGTCGCGGTCGTAGCGCACGATCGCACGGTTGACGTTTTCCCTGACGGTATCCAGCGTGATGGTGCCCTGATCAGGGACCGCCTCAGCGGCTGCCTCCAGATACGTCAAGGCTCGGCGCGCGTCACCGCCAGCGAGCAGGATGAGTTGGGCGCGGGCGTCGTCGTCAAGCGAAATGCTCCCGCCGAAACCGCGCTCATCCGCCAAAGCACGGTCGATTACACCGCCCAAGTCATCGTCGTCCAGCGACTCGAGCTTCAGCAGCAGCGAACGAGAAAGAAGCGGAGCTACGACACTGAAACTCGGGTTCTCGGTTGTCGCCGCGACGAGCAGCACGGTGCGGTTTTCCACAGCGGCCAGAAGAGCGTCCTGTTGCGTCTTGGAAAACCGGTGAACCTCGTCGATGAAGAGGACAGTTCTCTCGCCGCGGATGAGGTCGCGCCGTGCCTCATCGATGACAGCGCGCACCTCTTTCACCCCGGACGACAACGCCGACAAGGCGACGAAGTTCTGGCCCATCGCCTTCGCGATCAGGGACGCAATAGTCGTCTTTCCGGTCCCTGGAGGTCCGTACAAAATGACGGAGGCGGCACCGGAGCCCTCGATAAGCCTGCGCAACGGCTTGCCCTCGCTGAGCAGATGTTTCTGCCCCGCGACCTCGTCCAACGTTTGGGGACGCATCCGGGCGGCAAGCGGCGCCGAGGATCCCGCTTCGAAAAATTCGGTGCCCCTGTTGCCTGTATTAGCCCCTCGCTCGGGCTCCGACCCGGCGGCGGCAAAGAGACCGTCTTGTTCCATCGCTACCGCAACCGTTGTGCCACGTCCGCGGCGAACTGCGAGACCACCCGATATGCCGGGTCTGCGCCGCTGCCGGAAAACGCCGCGAGCGACTCAAACGTTTCCCTCAGATCGCGGCGCACAAGTTGCTCGTCGTCGTTGAACGGTCCCTCGGTGCGAGGGCGAAGTACCGCACCGGCGTTTTCCTCCACGGCGTCGCCGGCGGTGTAGTAGGCATATTCTTGCGGTTCGGTGTCGCGGACGTCCTCAATGCTCAAGCCAGCTGCGGCGAATTCCTCGGCCAGCGCGGGGTCGTCGGCAAGCATCGCGTGGAGCGGCTTCGGCTCAAGCATGGCGACACTGCTCATCGCCCAGCCGACGAGCGCGCTGGTGATCCGGGCCTGCAACGTGTCGGTGTTATCTACCGCCGGCCACAAGTTACGCACCTGCGCGCGCCACGAATCGATAAACGCTTTGGTGGCCTCCTCGTTGAACGGCTGCGCGGCGAGGAACACCGGGAAACGCGCAACGACATACGCCACGTCGAAGGACACATCGCGGAAGCCGGCAGACTCGTAGTCGAGAAAGTGGAACGTGTTGCCCGACTGGATCACGTTATCGGGCGCTAGGTCGAACGGGGTAAACGCCCGCATGCCTCCCCGCAGGAGCCGCCGCTCAATGTTGCCGGCAGTGAGGGTGACTTCGCCGGGGACTTCGATGCCGGCGTCGCGCATGATCCGCAGCCCCACCCGGATACGGTGTGCAAGCAGTCGGTCGCGCAGGCGTTGCAGCGGGGCGGCGTTGTCGCGTGAACGCGTCATCCGGTGCAACAGGACGTTGTAGGCGTCCTCTTCGTCTGCGGTGCCGGCGTGCATGCGGCCCAAGGCTGTGCCGAGAGCGCGCAGCAGCGCGACATGCTCGTCCGCGTCCGCCGTCTCCAACGCCTCGGCGAGCGTTTCGCCGTCGCCGGAGTCGGTCATGATGATGATCCGCTCCTGCGTGTCGTACCCCAACAGGGACGGTCCCGGCCGGTGCTTTTCGCTTAACGACGTGGCGAACTGGTAGGCCACGACCTCACGGAGAAACGCCGCATCGTCCAGCGCGAAACCAGTACGCGGTGCCTGCTTGATCACTACCGAACGGTGCTGGAAGAAGGGATTGGGCCGCACGCGGGCGCGCAGCACGCTCGACGAGCCGGAGCCGTTGAGCCGCTCGATGTCGAACAGCGCCTGCTCCCCGCCGTAGCGGCGGGTGAGGATGTCCGTCGCCACATCAACAATCGCCTCGTCGGTTTTGACGTCGAGCTGCATGCAATCCCCTTCACTTCGCGCCGCTCGGTCACTCACCGCACGACGTGTTCACCGGCGACTAGTTCGCGTCGGCCGCGTCGGCGGCCTTGTTCTCCTCGTTCTTCTTCGGCTTGAAATCCACACCTGTCTCCTTCCGCTGCTCAGCCGGAATCGGCGCCGGAGCGTCCGTCAGCGGGTCAACGCCACCGCCGGACTTCGGGAACGCGATGACGTCGCGAATGGACTCGAAACCGCCAAGCAGCGAGACGATGCGGTCCCAGCCGAAGGCGATACCGCCGTGCGGCGGTGCACCGTACTGGAATGCGTCGAGCAGGAAGCCGAACTTCTCCTCGGCCTCCTCGTCGGTGATGCCCATGACCTCGAACACGCGCTTTTGCACGTCGTGCTCGTGGATACGGATGGAGCCGCCACCGATCTCGTTGCCGTTGCAAACAATGTCGTATGCATAGGCCAATGCCTCGCCCGGGTTCTCTTCGAAGTTGTCCAGGTACTCCGGCTTCGGGGAGGTAAACGCGTGGTGCACGGCGGTCCACTTGGAGTGGCCGAGCGCCACGTCGCCCGACGCCGTGGCGTCTGCCGCCGGCTCGAACAGGGGCGCGTCGACAACCCAGGTAAACGCCCAGTCGCCGTCCTTGATCAGGTCGAGCTTGCGGGCAATCTCACCTCGGGCCGAGCCGAGCAGCGCGCGCGACGCCTTGGTCTCGCCTGCCGCGAAGAAGATACAGTCGCCCGGCTTCGCGCCGACGTGCTCTGCAATGCCGGTCTTTTCCTCGTCGGTGATGTTCTTCGCCACCGGGCCGGTGAGTTCGCCGTCCTCCTGCACGAGAATGTATGCGAGGCCCTTCGCGCCACGCTGCTTCGCCCACTCCTGCCAGGCGTCGAGCTGGCGGCGCGGCTGGGAAGCGCCACCTTCCATCACCACTGCACCGACGTATTCGGCCTTGAACACGCGGAACGTGGTGTCCTTGAAGAACTCGGTGCACTCCACCAGCGGGATATCGAAGCGCAGGTCCGGCTTGTCGGAGCCGTACTTTTCCATCGCCTCCTTATAGGTCATGCGCGGAATCGGCGTCTGGATGTCGTAGCCGATGAGCTTCCACAGCTCGACCAGGATTTCCTCGGCGAGCGAGATGATGTCGTCCTGGTCGACAAACGAAGCCTCGACGTCGAGCTGGGTGAACTCCGGCTGACGGTCGGCGCGGAAATCCTCGTCTCGGTAGCAGCGCGCGATCTGGTAGTAGCGCTCCATGCCGGCGACCATGAGGAGCTGCTTGAACAGCTGCGGCGACTGCGGCAGTGCGTACCAGGAACCCGGCTTCAGGCGGGCCGGCACGAGGAAGTCGCGTGCGCCTTCCGGCGTCGAGCGGGTCAGCGTCGGAGTCTCGATCTCCGTGAAATCGTGGTTATCCAGCACTCGGCGGGCCGCCTGGTTCGCCTTGGAACGCAGACGAATCGCCTCAGCCTGACGCTCGCGGCGCAGGTCGAGATAGCGGTACTTCAGGCGGGTTTCCTCGCCGACCTCGGAAGACGATGCGTCCTCGATCTGGAACGGCAGCGCCGCCGCCTTGTTCAAAACTTTCAGGTCGGTGACGTTCACCTCGACCTCACCCGAGGCCAAGTTCGGGTTCGCGGAGCCTTCCGGACGCGGTTCGACCACGCCGGTGACCTGGACAACGAACTCGCTGCGCAGGTCGTGCGCGGCTTCGGCGACCTCAGACTCGCGGAAGACTACCTGCGCCAGACCGGAGCGGTCGCGCAGGTCGATGAAGATGACACCGCCGTGGTCGCGGCGGCGGGCAACCCAACCAGTCAGCGTGACGGTTTGGCCGTCGAGTTCTTTGTTCAAGTTCCCCGCAAGGTGAGTGCGCAGCACGGTTACTTCCACGTCCTTCCACGTGATGGCGAATCTAACCTGGCAAAGTTTACCCGCCATGCCGACACGGTGCGCCCGCCCCCTACCACCCTGGACCCGCCGAATGCGAAAAGTGCACCAGATCCAACACTTGCGCCGGATCTTTGGCACAATTCTGCCCATGACTTTCAGAGGCGACTACGCACAAGGCCAGGGTGCCAACGTCAACACAAGCTCCGGCAGCGGCCGAGGCGGCGGAGGTTTAGGCAACGGCGCAATGATGCTACTTCCGCTCCTGCTGCGCGGAGGCGGCGGCGGTGCCGTCATCCTGGTGGTGCTTGGCCTGCTATACTTCAGCGGCGCCTTCAACGGCATCCTCGGCGGGGGCGGAGATGAATCGCAGTCGCAATCCCAGGGCAACTACACGCTCGATCACTGCCAGGAGGAGGGCTCGTCGAACGAGTACGACGACTGTCGCGCTGCGGCGACGTTTACCTCAGCGCAGAAGATTTGGGGCGACATCTTGCCGCAGCAGGCCAATGTGGACTTCCAGCCGGCGGAGATGACCATCTTCAAAAACAACGTCACCACCGGCTGTGGTTTCGCCAGCGCTGACACCGGCCCGTTCTACTGCCCCCGCGACACGACCGCATACCTGGATGTGAGCTTCTTCGAGGATTTGGGCCAGCTGGGCGGCTCCAACGGCCCGCTCGCGCAGGAGTACGCAACCGCGCACGAGTACGGCCACCACATTCAAAACCTCGAGGGCACCCTCGGCTTGAGCGACTACAAGAACCCGGGCGAAGATTCGGCTGCTGTGGCGATTGAGTTGCAGGCAGATTGCTACGCGGGCATTTGGGCGAAGTACGCCTCCGAGGACGGTGTGCTTGAACCGATTACCGACCAGCAGCTCCAGGAGGCTCTGCAAACCGCGCAGTCCATCGGCGACGACAACATCCAGCGTCGCTCCGGCGGCGACGTCGACCCGGATGCGTGGACCCACGGCTCCTCCGAGCAGCGCGCCGAGGCGTTTAAGTCCGGATACGAGTCCGGCAAAATGGCGTCCTGCGACACGCTCAACCGCGGCGTGTACACAAGCTAGACTCTTTTTCCACCCCACCTGATACACGGCACAGCGCTAGAGTTGCCGGCATGAGTTATACCGAGCAAAACCGCGCTGTGCCGTTTCTTGCTGCGTTCAACTCCATCGAGAAATTTCTTCGCGACGAACTCGACGCCAAGCGTTCGGACTCGTTTTCCTGGATGACCCGCATCGCTGCGAAGCACGGCGTTATCACCCGCGAACAGTCTGAAACGCTGCAGGAGTTCGCAGATTTGCGCAATGCGATTAGCCACGGCGAGTACGACGATCTGCGTCCGATCGCGGAGCCGCTTCCAGAGACCGTCGCTGAGATCGAGCGGCTGCGCGACACCATTATCTCCCCCACTCTTGCTCTAGATGTGGTGTCCAACCAGCGCGTTGTTTCCTTCTCCCCTGACACCGACATTCACGAGCCGCTTCAAACGATCGCCGAGGACGGTCTCGCGCAGTTTCCGGTCTACGACGGCGGCGAATGCGTCGGCCTGCTCACCACCAACGCCATCGCGCGTTGGGTCGCAGTGGAACTCACCGCAGACGACCGCATCCCTGCCACCACCGTCGGCGACGTGCTCCAGCACTGCGGCAAACTCGATCAGCCGATTTTCCTGCCCCGCACCGTCACCGCCGCCGGCGCCGTCGAGGCACTTAGCACCCCGCTCGACAGCGGCGCCGTGCCGCGTCTCGCGATCCTCACCGAGCACGGCAAGCCCACCCAAAAGCCGATATCAGTGCTTGCCGCGAGCGATATTCCGGCGCTTACGCAGGCACAATAGAGCATGTCGCTTGACGACGATCCCGTGTCGTCGCGTGCTGTAACATTCGCGCCATGTCAGCAAACTTTGTCAGCGTCGTAGACCTGTTCAGCATCGGCATCGGCCCGTCCTCATCACATACGGTGGGCCCAATGCGGGCGTCGATTGCGTTCGTCGACAAGCTAGACGCGTTGCCTGCAAAGGTGAGGATTGAGTTGCGCGGCTCGCTCGCGGCAACGGGTGTCGGTCACGGCACCGACCGTGCGGCGCTGCTCGGCCTGGTCGGATACACACCGACGACCACGTCCGCCGACGTTGCGCCGAAACCTGGAGAACCCATCCCGAGCACCGGCACCGTCACCGGACCTGACGGGACGGTGGAATACGAGCTGCGCTTCGATCCGGCTCCCGTGGCGGCACACCCGAACTGCCTCATCTTTGATGCCTGGGATGCCGAGGGCAACGTGCTTGCCGAGCGCGAGGATTACTACTCAGTTGGCGGCGGGTTTATCCAGGACCGCTGGGAGATGGAAGAACACCGCGACGAAACCGGTGTGGCTGCCGCGCGCGAAATCCCGTCGGTGCCCTACCCGTTCGACACCGCAGCCGAACTGATGCAGCGCTGCCGCGAGTCCGGCCTGACTGTCGCCGAGATCATGCGCGCGAACGAGGAGTCGATCCACGGCAAGGCGAAGCTCGATGCCCATCTCGATGCTGTGTGGGACGTCATGCAGGAGTGTGTGGCGCACGGCCTGAAAACTGAAGGCACTCTCCCCGGCGGGTTGAACGTGAAGCGGCGCGCGAACCGCTTGCACCGGTTGCTCACCGCGGAGTACGAGGCGTCGTCGGCACGCGGGCTCGACGCGATGGAGTGGGTCAACCTGTTTGCGCTGGCCGTGAACGAGGAAAACGCGGCCCACGGGCAGGTCGTCACCGCACCGACGAACGGCGCCGCAGGCATCATCCCTTCGGTGATGCACTACTGCCGCGATTTCACTGACGACTTCGACGTTGTGCGGGCCCGCGAGTTTCTGCTCACCGCCGGCGCGATCGGCTCGATCATCAAAACAAACGCGTCTATTTCTGGCGCGGAAGTCGGTTGTCAGGGCGAGGTGGGTTCCGCGTCCTCGATGGCTGCGGCGGGCATGTGCGCGGTCCTCGGCGGAACGCCGGACCAGGTGGAAAATGCCGCGGAAATCGCGCTTGAACACAACCTTGGCTTGACGTGCGACCCGGTCGGCGGCCTCGTGCAGGTGCCGTGCATCGAACGCAACGCCATCGGTGGTGTGAAGGCCATCAATGCGGCGCGCCTGGCGAAGCTGGGCGACGGCACCAACATCGTCACGCTCGACGACGTGGTGGAAACCATGGCCGCAACTGGCCGCGACATGATGACGCAGTACAAGGAGACGTCCATGGGCGGCCTCGCAGTACAGCTCGGCCTTCCTGTGAACATCACGGAGTGCTAGGCCCGCGGCGGGCCTAGCGCCTATTGCCCGATGGCACGCTTGACGGCCTCGGCGGAGAGCTCGACGGACTCTTGGGAGTGCGCATCGAGGTTCTTCACCGCAACTTCACCGGTCTCGAGCTCGCGCTCGCCGAGCACCAGCGCGAAGCGTGCGCCAGCCCGGTCGGCGCCCTTCATCGAGCCCTTCAGGCCGCGCTTGCCGTAGGCCATGTCGGCGCTGATGCCGGCGGCGCGTAGTTCGTCGATAAGCTTGCTCATGCGGTCGCGGGCTTCGTCGCCAATCGCGATGCCGAATACGTCGACTCGGTGCGCGGCCTCTTCGAGTTCCACGCCTTCGGCCTCCAGCGCGAGGACGGCACGGTCGACGCCGAGGCCGTAGCCGATGCCCGACAGATCCGGCCCGCCGATTTGCGCCATCAAACCGTCGTAGCGGCCACCGCCGCCGATACCCGACTGGGCGCCGAGACCGTCGTGAACGAACTCGAACGTGGTCTTAGTGTAATAGTCCAGACCGCGGACCATGCGTGGATTGATCTCGTACGGCACGCCAAACGCATCGAGTGCTGCGACGACGGTGTCGAAGTGGGCGCGGCAGTCGTCGCAAAGGTGATCCAGCATCAGCGGTGCATCCGCGGTCATCTCACGGACCGACTCGCGCTTGTCGTCGAGCACCCGCAGCGGGTTGATCTCCGCACGGTGGCGGGTTTCCTCGTCGAGCGGCAGGTCGAAGAGGAATTGCTGGAGCTTCTCGCGGTACGCCGGACGGCAGTTTTTGTCGCCCAGGCTGGTGATCTCGAGGCGGAAACCACTCAGCCCGATCGCACGGTAGCTGCGGTCTGCAAGTGCGATGACTTCCGCATCGAGCAGCGGGTCGTCGATACCGATCGCCTCGATGCCAACCTGCTGGAGCTGGCGGTAACGGCCGGCCTGCGGGCGCTCGTAGCGGAAAAACGGCCCGTAGTAGTTCAGCTTCACAGGAAGGTAGCCGCGATCCATGTTGTGCTCGATGAACGCGCGCATCACACCCGCGGTGCCTTCCGGACGCAGCGTCACGGAGCGCCCGCCACGGTCCTCGAAGGTGTACATCTCCTTGCTCACAACATCCGTGGACTCGCCCACGCCGCGCGCAAACAAGGTGGTGTCCTCGAACACCGGCAGTTCAATGTGCTGGTAGCCGGCGAGCCGCGCCTGTCGGGCGAACTCGTCACGCACATAGATAAACGCACTCGATTCCGGCGGCACGTAATCGGGGACGCCCTTTGGTGCGGATAGCTTTTGAAACTGCTCGGTCTTGTTCTCACTCACGGGGCCCAAGTCTAACCAAGGCCGCGACATTCAGGTGCAGCGGTCGGCGGTGCTGCTAGGCTTTTGCACCGTTCACCGCGCGCATGCTTGACGACGACGCAAGCAGCGCGCATCCCCACAATTTCGAAGAGGTGTACACGCCGGTGGCAAGCAACGAACAGCGCGGCAAGGAAGCCCTGTCCAATCTGGAGCGCGAGCTCGGCTCCCGCGACCGCAAGGAGAAGTCCCGCCCGTGGTCCGTGGCGGCGCTGTCCGCCGCGGCAATCGCGCTGATCGGCGGCGGCATCTATTTCGCCGCAAACCAGGGCGAAGACGACAACCTCGCCGCCGAAGACACGTCCGCCGAGTCTGAGGCCGAGCAGACGAACGAGGAGGCCGAAGAGTTCGACGCATCTACCTTCGAGCCGATCGCGACGAAGCGCGAGAAGGCGCTGCCGGAGACCGTTAAGTGCGAATACAAGGCTGACGACGGCACCGAGCTGCGCGCCGGTACCCCACCGACTGACGATGTGTCCACCGAGGGCACGGTCACCGTCGAGCTGGACACCAACCAAGGGCCGATCGGCATGGAGCTGGACCGCAGCGCTTCGCCGTGCACAGTCAACGCGATCGAGTACCTCGCCTCCGAGAAGTACTTTGACGACACTGTGTGCCACCGCCTGACCACCTCGGACGGTTTGAAGGTGTTGCAGTGCGGCGATCCGGACGGCACCGGCGCTGGCGGCCCGGGCTTCCAGTTCGCCAACGAGCTGCCCACCGACGAGGCTCTCGAAAACGTCGATACCGAGGGCATGGACCTGCCCGAGGACATCGACGAGGAGAGCAAGCAGCAGACGCTGCAGATGATGCTGCAGAACCAGCCGGAGCGCTACGACCGCGGCACGATCGCCATGGCTAACGCCGGCGTGGACACGAACGGCTCGCAGTTCTTCCTCAACTACGGCGATTCAGTACTGCCGCCGCTGTACACCTACTTCGGCCAGATCGACGACGCGGGCTTGGAGACCCTGGACAAGATCGCTGAAAAGGGCGTCGAGGGCGGCGAAACCGACGGCGCCCCGGCCGAGGAAGTCCGCATCAAGTCCGCCAAGGTGCAGTAGCCCGCCCTATTGCGGGCTGTCCCGCCAGGCGATAGCATCCCTGCCAACCCCCTATTGATCGTTACTTTTGAGTGAGGACTGTTATGAAGACCCGCACTAGCCTCGTCGTCGCGGCCACCGTCGCCGCCGTCGCCGTTTCCGGCGCGAGCGTCGCAGAGGCCGCTCCGACTGTCGTCGACAACGGCACCACGAACACCACCGCCGCCGACGAGGGTTCCTCGATCCGCGACATGGACCCCGCCGAGATTCAGGACTGGCTCGCTGTGGTCACCGCCATCCTGGGCATTATCAGCCAGGTCGCATCTGTCGCGATGAAGTTCATGCGCTAAGCCTGAACCTCTTCCCTTCGCCCTCCGTCTTCATCGCGGAGGGCGTTTTTCATTGTTGCTTAACGACGAAGCGCCGCCCCGCTCCGTTCGGAGCCAGACGGCGCTACGCGCGGTTTTTTGGCGCGCTACTTCTTGCCGAAGCTTGCGATCGGGCCGAGGAAGCTGTCGATCGGGAACGCGAGCAACAGCGACAGGACGCTGAGGACTGCAACCACACCCGCGATGATCGCGCCGATCGGCGCATCGCTGGAGCCGCTCGAACCGTTGTCGTCTGCCGGGGTGGGCTCCGCCGGAGTCTCCTTCTCCGGAGCCGCTACCACGGTGACCGGAACGGACACGTTGGTCTTCGCGTCGGTGGTGATCTTCAGGGTCTGCTCACCGGAAATCTCTGCCGGAATGTCGAGCTTCACCGTCGCGCGACCCTGCTCGCCTAAGCCGGCATCAGCGTCGGTGACCGCGTTGTCCACGTCGGCCGTGCCGGTCGCGTCGCCGATTGCCACGGTGACGGTCTTTGCCTGGGGCTCGCCTTCGGAGGAATAGCTCAGGGAAGACAGTTCGATGGTGTTTTCCTCTCCCGCCTTCAGGCCGCCCTCCGGCAGCACAATGCCGACGTCCTTCTGGCCACCACGGACAGCGGCGTCGCCGGACTTCAGGTAGTCGACGAACGCCTGCAGGTCGTTGTAGCCGACATCGTTGCGGTCCCTGACCTTGGCCGGGTCGATGAAGTCGTCGCCGCCGTCGAAGAGGAACGAGGAGCCGGCAACGCGGTAGTCCTTATCCATCTCCACCGGCGCACCGTCAATGGTGATCTGCGTGATCTTTTCGCCGCGCGGCGCGGACGGGTTGTAGGTGTAGGAGACGTTGTCCGACAGACCCATGTCCAAGCGCGGGCGACCAGACTTTTCTGCCTGCTCGTCGGTCTGCCACTGGTTTTCCAGAGCTTCCTTGATGGCCGCGCCCGACAGCGTAGCGACGTCGATGCTGTTGCCGAACGGCTGAACGTCGAATGCCTGCTTGTAGGTCACGTCTCCCTTGGCCAAGTCGTCGCGCACACCGCCAGCGTTCATGATGCCGAGGTCGATGTCCTCACCGAGGAATGCCTCGAGCGCTGCCAACGCAGACTCGGCGATCATGTTGTTCGCAGTGGACTCGGTGCCACGGTTCGTGCCCGGCTTCGCCTCCGGGTTGGAACCACGCTTGAAGTCTGCACCCACGGTAGCGACGACCTCCTGGCCGAGCTCGTCGGACTGCTTCTTCGCGTCCGCGACGATCTGGGTCACGTTCTCGTCCGGCGTGATGCCGAGCGTTTCGAGGTCGGCGTACTCGTACTGCTTGGCATTGACGCCGGAGAGCTCCTTGGTCTCCTTGTCGAAAGTGAAGGACAGGTCGGTGACAACCTTGCCGTACTCGTACGACTGGAAGTACGGAACTGCTGCGTCGAGGTTCAGGTCTTTGATGTGGGAGTCGCCGCCGAAAACGAAGTCGACGTACTCGGCATCGAGCTTGGCGGAAGCCTCCTTGGCTGGGTCGTGGATCAACGCGATGACAACGTCAGCTTCGCCGGCATCCTTGATCTTCTTCGCCTCTTCGTTGACCTGCAGTGCTGAGTCTTTGATGTCCAGGCCCTTGACGTTGGCCGGGTTCGACTTCGACACCGTGAGGTTGGAGGTGGTGCCGACCAGCGCGACCTTCACGCCGTCCTTTTCCACGACCGTGTACGGCTTCACCTCGCGGGTGCCGTCCTCCTTGAAGATGTTCGCACCGAGCTGCTTGCCGTTGGTGCCCGGAACGATGCGGTCGATCAGGTCCTTGTAGCCTTTATCAAACTCGTGGTTGCCCACAGCGGTACCGTCGGTGCCGATAGCGTTGACGAAATCCATCGTGTACTTGTCGTCGGAAATCGCCGAGATGAACGCGGAGCCGCCCTGGTTGTCACCGGAGTTGGTGACAATGGTGTTCGGGTTGTTGGAGCGGATGTGGTTGATGATGCCGGCGACGTTGGCGGCACCCATTTCCTTGTTGCGCTCATTGGCCTCGAGTCGGCCGTGGAAGTCGGTGATGTTGGCGACGTTGATCGTCACCTGGTCCGCTTCAGCGGCGGAGACGATCGGGGCTGCGGTGAGAACAACCGCGGTCGTAGTAGTGGCGGCGATCAGCGCACCAGCGCGACGGATATCGAACACGAGAGGCTCCTCGGGGACTCGGGGATGATGTCCCCTCCTTATAACCCGCCTTAAGCCACGCTGCAGCGTGAACTCAGCGGGTGTTTACTACCGACCTGCGGGTATAACCCCGGGGCAACCAACAATTCACCTGCCGGAAACCTCAGGGGCACCCGCTCGTGCGCCGATCCGGGCGCGTCGTGTGGCTATGCGGTGACGCGATAAACGTCGAAAACGCCCTCGATGTTGCGAATCTGGTTCATGATCGCGCCCAGTTGCTTGATGTCTGAGACCTCCAGCGTCAGCCGGATCGTCGCAATGCGGTCATCGCCGGCTTGCGACGACATCGCCAGGATCGGCAGCTTCGCCTCCGACAGCACACCGGTCGTTTCCGTCAACAGGCCGTTACGGTCCAGTGCTTCCAACTGGATGGTGGCCCGCGACGCGCTGCGCGTCGATCCCGGAGACGACCAGGCGACATCGACGAGGCGCTCGGGCTCGTCGTTAAGCTTCGTCGCGTTCGTGCAGTCCGTTCGGTGCACCGAGACTCCCCCGCCGCGGGTGACGAAGCCGAAGATCGCATCACCCGGCACTGGCTGGCAGCACTTGGCGAGCTTCGCCATCACGTCAGGGCTGCCCTCGACGAGGATGCCTGGTCCGTCGCCGGATGCCTGCGGGCGCACGAGCGCCGAAACTGGTGTGCGCGCCGTGAGCGCCTCGACGGCATCGTCGTCGCCGCCGAACATGTCCGTCAACATGTGTGCGACGTGCTGTGCGGAGACGTTCCCGGCACCGATCGCGGTGTACAGCGCATCCACATCTTGGTAGTGCAGCCGTGTAGCCACCTGACGCATCGACTCGTTGGTAAACAGTCGGTGCATGGGTAGCCCGCCGCGCTGCACTTCCGCGGCGAGGGCGTCGCGGCCCGCCTCCAACTGTTCTTCGCGGCGCTCCTTCGCAAACCACTGGCGGATCTTCGCCTTTGCGCGTGGCGAGACAACGAAATCCTGCCAGTCGCGCGTGGGGCCCGCGTTCTGGTCCTTGGAGGTGAAGATCTCCACACGGTCGCCGGATTTGAGTTCAGTCTCTAGCGTGACCAATTTCCCATTGACCTTCGCGCCAATGCAGCGGTGGCCCACCTCAGTATGCACCGCGTAGGCAAAGTCGACAGGCGTGGAACCGGCGGGCAAATCAACCACGTCCCCCTTCGGGGTGAACGCGAAGATTTGCTGGCTGGTCAGGTCGTAGCGGAGTGAATCGAGGAACTCGTTCGGGTCCGCGGCTTCCTTTTGCCAGTCGAGAAGCTGGCGCATCCACGCCATCTGGTCGACCTCGGCCTGGTCGCCCTTGTGCGAGCCTTTCGTCTCCTTGTAGCGCCAGTGCGCCGCGACGCCGTATTCGGCGTTGTAGTGCATCTCGTGTGTGCGCACCTGCACTTCCAGCGGGCGTCCCGTGGACGTCATCACCGTGGTGTGCAGCGACTGGTACACCCCAAAGCGCGGGTTGGAGATGTAGTCCTTGAACCTGCCCGGCATCGGCGAGTACAGCGAGTGCACAACACCAATGGCGGCGTAGCAGTCGTACACGGTGTCGACGAGCACGCGGATGCCGACGAGATCAAAGATCTCCGCGAAGTCGTGACCGCGCACGGACATCTTCTGGTAAATCGACCAGTAGTGCTTCGGGCGGCCCATCACCTCGGCCTGGATACCGTTGGTGCCCAACTCACGCTTGAGGTCAGTGGTGATCTCGCGCAGCGCCCTGTCTCGCGACGGGGCATGGTCCGCGACGAGGCGCACGATCTCCTCGTACTTCTTCGGCTGCAAGATGGCAAAGGCGAGGTCTTCGAGCTCCCACTTCACCGTCGCCATGCCAAGGCGGTGCGCGAGCGGAGCGATCACGTCGAGGGTTTCTTGCGCCTTCTTCGCTTGCTTCTCGGGAGGCAGAAAGCGCATGGTGCGCATGTTGTGCAGCCGGTCCGCGACCTTGATCACCAACACGCGGGGGTCTTCGGACATGGCGACGATCATCTTGCGGATCGTCTCCGCCTCTGCGGCGGCGCCGAGCGCGACCTTATCTAACTTGGTCACGCCATTGACCAGTTTGGCCACCTCCGGGCCGAAGTCGCGCGTGAGTTCGTCTAAGGAGTAGTCGGTGTCTTCCACCGTGTCGTGCAGCAGTGCCGCGACCAGCGTCGTGGTGTCCATACCGATCTCGGCGCAAATTGTCGCCACCGCCAGCGGGTGGGTGATGTAGGGGTCTCCGGACTTGCGGAAGACACCCTCGTGCAGGCGCTCTGCTGTCTCGTACGCCAGGCCCAGCTGCGCGGCATCGGCTTTGGGGTGGTACTTGTGGTGGATCGACAGCAGCGGATCGAGCACCGGGTTTGTTCGCGGCCGGCCGCCGCCGGTCAGGGAACGAGCGAGACGTGCGGAAACACTGCGCATAGTCGGGCCGGACCTTTTGACGGGCTTCTCTGTCATGGCAGGCCTCCTGGGCTGACGAAGGGTACTAAGACAGTGATCCTACCCGGCTATTTCGCTTCCTCCCCGAGGACCACCAGCGGAGCGCCGTCCAACTTCTCGCGGCCGCCAAGACCCGGAACTTCCAGCACGACGACGTACCCGGCTACCCGGCCGCCGCCACGCTCGATGAGATCGCGGGCCGCGACGAGGGTGCCACCCGTGGCCAGGACGTCGTCGACAAGCACGATGCTCTTGCCCGAGATGTCGATGCCGTTAGCCGGGATTTCGAGCGCCGCCGAGCTGTACTCGGTGGTGTACTCCTGCGTGATCACCGGCGGGGGCAGCTTGCCCTTCTTGCGGATGGCGAGGATGCCGGTGCCCATGTCATAGGCGACGGCGGAGCCGAGCAGGAATCCGCGGGCATCGAGACCACCGATAAGATCTGCACCAAATTCGCGGCTCGCCTCCGCCATCTCCGCAATCACGATGTTTAGGGCGGCGGGGTCGGCGAGCACCGGCGTCAAGTCCTCGAACAAGACACCCTTCTCGGGGAAGTCAGGCACGCGGCGGATCTTGTCTTTGAGCGCCTCGAGCGCAGTGGCGTATGGCTGGCCGGCAAGCGGCGTAGTCGGCTGTGTGGGCGACATGATCTGAGATCGTCTCCTGGTCGATAAGTTGCTGTGTAAGAAGTGAACTAGTTGCCGGTGGCGAGCGACCAGCGGTCCATGTTCCAGCCGATGCTGGATAGGCCGGTGTACGGCACCACGTTGCGCACCGATTCGTCGATAGCGAATGTGCGCGGCTGCGCGGCAAGCGGAATCGAGGGTAGCTCTTTCCAGAGGAACTCCTCCTGAGCCCGCAATGCCGAGAGCTCCTGGGCGCGGTTATTGGCCGCGGGGAACTCACGCTTCGGGTCGACGACGCGCAAAATGGCGTCAGCTTCGCCTTCGGTCCAAATTTCGTTGCTCCACTCGTCGTATTCCGCGCGAGGCAGGTCGGCGAGCGTCTTGCCGTCACCGGTGACGTCGATGATGTCGATGCCTGCCGGCTCGCAGGAACGCTTCATCGATCCCACCATGGCCGCCCACCGTTCGTCCGGGTAGGAGTAGCCGACTCGCAGTGTCGCACCGCGTATCGACGACGCCTGCTCGATGTCGACATCGAGATGCGGTGCCGCCACATCCTCCAAGTGGCGCGCCAGGGGGTCCGCGTGCTGGACGGTGTGCAACGGCGCGACCGGCACATCGATGCCCGCAATCTCGCTGGAGGCCTGCGCCACAGCACGGGGATTCACGCAGCGCGACAACGCCTTGCGGTGCTCGGCATCCGCCCAGAAGCCGACCTGCGGCAGCGAGAGCATTTCCGTGAGCTCGCCTACGACAGGTTCCACCTGCAAGCGGTTGCCTTCGGCATCGCGGTCGTGCCAGTCGGGCTGCAGGTCGCGCAAGTCACCGATGCGCAGCGCGCCCGAGGCGGCCAACTCGGCGGCGTTTGCCGACCCCGGCCACACCACCATCTCCGGCGTTTGGGGCGCATCGCCGTAGTAATGCTCGTTGGCTACGAGTCTGACTTGGCCTTGATCGCCGACGCTTTCGATTTTGAACGGGCCGAACGAGACCTGCAGCTCGGGATCGAACGCGCCCAAGTCGAAGCCGTTGCGCCACACTTCCCCGACTGGTTTCAGGCGGGTGAAATCGTCGGACAACATATCGTCGACAAGCTCGTCGACGCTTTTGCCCAACTTCTTCGCCACCGCGTGAGCGGGAAGGACGGTGCCCGGCTCGAACAAACCACGCCAGCGCGCGCCGCGGTCTTCTTTAAACGTGAGCGTAAATTCCTTCGACCCGGGCGTGCACGACAGCGCCTCGGTATCGCCGAACAACGGCATGTTCGCGCCGAATATTGACGGATACTGCCCCGCTGTAAACGTGAGCAGATAGTCCGCGCAGGTGACCGGGGTGCCGTCAGAAAACACCGCGGCGTCTGACAAGGTGTAAATCACCTTGCGCTGGTCCCCCGGCAGCACCTGGGTGCTAACCAAGTCCGTGTTTGGGATCATCTGCCCGCTCGGCCCCGGCACGTACACGCCGGGATAGAGCCTGCCGGACAGCGTTTGCGCCAGATCCGTCGATCCCGTTAGGGTTCCGGCGTTCGTGGTGCGCAGGCCGCTCGGCACCTGGTAGCCGAACAGGCGCTCGGAGTCATCTGTGTCGTCACCCGCCGCCGAGCAGCCGGCGAGTGCCAACGCCGCGGCTGTCAGCGCCGCGACTAATCCCCTGATTCGTTTCATGACGTTGCAGTATCGAGGCTCTAGCGGGTGTCCGGGCGCCACGTGCTGCTCGACGTCGCAGTGGAGTCCTCGGCAGCGCGCAGCGGGGTGGCAACCTGGCGCTTTTGCTCGACGACGGGGGCTTCGTCGACCTCGTCGGTCTCGCCGTGGCTGCGGTACGCCTCAACCTCTGCGTTGTGGTCGCGGTACTTCTTGCTGCGGTTGACAATGCTCACCAGCAACGGGGTGGCCAAGAACAGCGAGGAGATCACACCCTGGATCACGCCGATGAGCTGGATGAGCGCAAGGTCCTTCAGCGTGCCCACGCCGAGCATCCACACCGCGACAACCATGAGCGCGACAATCGGCAACGCCGAAATGACCGAGGTGGAAATCGAGCGCATCACCGTCTGATTGATAGCGAGGTTGGCTTCCTCGCCGTAGGTGGATCGGCGCGAATCGAGCACGCCGGAGGTGTTCTCCTTGACCTTGTCGAACACGATGACGGTGTCGTAGAGCGAGAAGGTCAGCACGGTCAGCAGACCGATGATCATCGCCGGGGTGACTTCGAGCCCGAACAGGGCGTAGATGCCCATGATGATCACGCCGTCAACCAGGAGCGCTCCCATCGCCGCCAGCGCCATCGCGCGCTGCAGGCGCACCGCGACGTACAGCGATGCGGCGAGCAGGAACACGGCCATTGCCAGCAGCATGCGGTTGGTGATCGTGGAGCCCCACGACTCGGAAACCGTCGAGTCGCCAATCGCGTCAGCGCTCGGCTCGCCGTTGTAATCCTCCGGCTGGTACTCGTCGAAAATCGCCTGGCGTGCGGCGTCGATTTGCTCCTGGGACAGGTGCCCGGAGTTGATCTCGAGCATGCGCGAGTCGCCAGAACCTACGATCTGGGTCAGCTCGGGGGTGACGCCGGTGGCGTCGACGAAGGTTTCCTCGACTTCCTCGGCGACGAGTTCGCCAGCCGGCATGGTGAGCTTCGTGCCACCTTCGAAGTCGATGCCCATGTTGAACCCGCGCAGCAGCATGGCCAACAACGAGATCACAAGTAGGGCGAGGGTGATGCAGTACCAAATCTTGCGGCGTCCGACGAAGTCGATTCCGCCGGTGCCGTCGTATAGAGACTCGCGGTCGCGTCGCGCGTTGCCGCGCTTCGGAGCAGCGGTGTCGGTCGTAGCTACGGTGCTCGACATGGTTAGTCCTCCTCAATCGCGGTGGTCGCGGGCTTCGCGTCCGCAGTGTGCTTGACGACGACTTCCTCGCCGCCTTCGCTCGAGCCCGCCTCGCGCCGCTGCTTCGCGGTGCGGAACGCGGCGCCCATGCCGTTGACAGACGGCTTGGACCAGAAACCGCTGCGGGACGCAAGAATGAGCAGCGGCGCGGTGACAAGGAACGTCACCAGCAAGTCGAACACGGTGGTCAGGCCCATGGTGAAGGCGAAGCCCTTCACGTCGCCAACCGCCAGGAAGTAGATGATCACCGCGGCGATGAGCGTGACCATGTTGCCGGTGATGATCGTTTCCTTCGCGCGATCCCAACCGGACGCGGTGGCGGAGCGGAAAGTCTTGCCCTTGCGCACCTCGTCCTTGATGCGCTCGTAGATGACGATGAACGAGTCGGCGGTCGTACCGATACCGATGACCAGACCGGCGATGCCAGACAGGTCCAGCGAGTAGCCGATCCAGCGGCCGAGCAGCACCAGGGAGCCGTAGACGAGCGCTCCGGCGGCGACCAGTGTCACCAGCGAGATCAGGCCAAACAGGCGATAGTACGCGAAGACAAACAGGGCGACGAGCGCGAGGCCGACCAGCCCCGCGTAGAGGCCGGCCTTCAGCGAGGCCTGGCCGAGTGACGGCGGAACCGTCAACGCGGTGCCGCCCGGCTCGCCGTTCTCGCCGGCGAACGACAGCGGAAGTGCGCCGTAGCGCAGGTTATTCGCAAGTCCCTCGGCTTCCTCCTGAGAGAACTGGCCCGTAATCGAGGTGGCCGAACCCACCGGGGTCGGACCCTGAATAACCGGAGCGGAGATCACCTGGGAGTCCAGGGTGATCGCGATCTGCTTCTGCAGCATCTCGCTGGTGATCTTCGCCCACGTGGCGGAGCCGTTGACGTCGCCGGACTGGCTGAACGCGAAGCTGATCTCCATCTGGCCGGACTGCGGGTTGTAACCGCCGGTGATGGCGCGGCCGGTGTCGATCTGCTCACCGGTCAGGCGCGGGCCTTCCGGATCAGTGACACCCTCGAGCAGTGGCACTTCATCGAGAAGCAGCGGCTGCCCCGTCGACGGGTCACACGCAACCAGCGGGAGGTCCTGCTTGTCGGAACCGGCCAGCGGGTCGGTGACCTGGCCCAGGCAACGCGCGGACATCAGAGTCATCGCGGCGTACTGCTGGGTCGGGTCGGTCGACTGGCGGGTGCGGCGCAGCATATCCGTCGTCTCCTGGCGGCGCTCGGACGCTTCAACGGGGCCGTTAGGCTCCGGCAGCGGCTTCGCGCTCAACTGCGGGACATCCTTCGGCTCGACGGGCTCCTCGTTATCCTCGGACGGTGCAGCGTCCTTGCCCACCTCGGGGTTGTCGCCCTCCTGAGCAGCGTCCGCCTGCTTTTCCGCGTCCTTTTCGGCCTGCGCCTTTCGGGTGGCGAACTGAGTGAGCAGCGTCTGGCCTTCAGCCTCTGTGAAGATGCCGTACTTCACCCACTCGTTCGTCATATCCAAAATGGCCTTGTCGGCCGCCGCCGGGTCTGCTCCCTGCGGCTCGAGGACCGGGCGGAAGAACAGCTGCGAGGTCTGGCCGATGTTGCGGATCTCGGACGTGTCGTCGCCGGCGGCCTCGATGACAATCGTGTTGCCGTCGACCACCACGGACGCGCCGGTAACGCCCATGCCGTTGACACGGTTTTCCAGGATCCGGCGCGCGTCTTCGAGCTGTTCCGAAGTCGGCTCCTCACCCTGAGGCACGAGCGTCACACGGGTGCCGCCCTGTAGGTCGATGCCCAGCTTCGGCTCGGCGTTCTTGGTGCCGGTGAAAAATACGAGGGCGTAGACGCCGATGACGATGAGAGCGAATAGGGCAAGCGCCTTCGCGGGCCACTGCCGCTTCGACTTCGCCTCGCCGGATCGCCGAGTGCGTGTAGACACTGAGCAGACTCCTCTTTGTTTTTAGGACTCGAGTTTCCCGCCTCGCACTGGGCGCAATGACCAGACCACCCGTGCAAACGGTGCGGCGGACACGTCGAAACGAGTGCCCCAGTGAAGGCACAACGCAAACATGCTACGCCATTGGTCCCAAAAAACCTTAGTTCGGTACCTCATTAGTCTCTGCCGGACCCTGGGGCTGCTCCGGCTCGATCTTGCGCATGACACCTGCCGCGTCCATGGTCACGGCCACCCCCGGCGCAAGCTCGACGACCATCGTCTCGCCGTCGTGCTCAAGCACTGTTGCGTGAAAGCCGGCGACGTTAACAATTTTGTCGCCCGGTTTGATCGACTGGCGCATCTCTTGCACCTGGGCCTGACGCTTCTTTTGGCCGCGCATCATCAGGATCGACGGCAGCAAAAACAGGGCCAGGAGGACAATAAGCAAAATCGGTTCCATGAAGCCCTATCTTTACATAGCTCCACTTCCCCGCCCCGCCCGGGTTTGTGCGCGTGTCTAATACAGCGGAAGCTGTCCCGGCGCATCCGGCGGCGCCTGAAGCCCGAGGTGCTCCCACGCCGCGGCCGTGGCCACGCGACCGCGCCCGGTTCGGGACATCAGCCCAGCCCGCACCAAGTACGGCTCGCAGACCTCTTCGATCGTGCCGGGCTCCTCGCCAACTGCAATGGCGAGCGTGCCCACGCCCACAGGACCGCCCCCGTGGCCGCGGATAAGGGAATCCAGCACCGCACGGTCCAACCGGTCCAACCCCAACTCGTCCACGTCGAATACCTCGAGGGCGGCCTGCGCCGCCTTCAGGTCCACTCGGCCGTCCCCGTGCACATCCGCCCAGTCACGCACGCGACGCAGCAGGCGGTTCGCAATACGCGGAGTGCCGCGCGAACGCGAAGCGATCTCCACTGAGGCGTCGTCGTCAATGCCCACCCCGAGGATGTTGGCCGCGCGGCTGACCACCTGGGTCAAATCGTCGGTGCCGTAGAACTCCATCTGGGCGGTAAACCCGAAACGGTCGCGCAGCGGGCCGGTGAGCATACCTGCGCGGGTCGTTGCACCCACGAGCGTAAACGGCGGGATTTCCAGAGGAATGGAGGTTGCCCCCGGGCCTTTGCCCACGATCACGTCGATGCGGAAATCCTCCATCGCCATGTACAGCATCTCTTCGGCGGGCCGCGCGATGCGGTGGATCTCGTCGATAAACAGCACGTCGCCCTCCATGAGGTTCGACAGCATCGCCGCAAGATCGCCCGCGCGCTCGAGCGCCGGCCCCGACGTCATGCGCAGCGAGGTGCCCAACTCCTGGGCGACAATCATCGCCATCGTCGTTTTGCCCAGGCCCGGCGGTCCCGACAACAAGATGTGGTCGGGGGTCACGCCGCGGCTTTTCGCGCCCGTGAGCACGAGACTCAACTGTTCGCGCACCTTCGGCTGGCCGATGAACTCATCGATGGATTTCGGCCGCAGCGAACGTTCGATGTCGTGCTCGTCGGCCTGCGCGTGCGCATCCACTGGCGACGGCACGTTCGCGGCGAACCCTTCTGGGAGCTCGAATTCGGTCTTTTCCACGTCAGACATCGCGCCCAGCCTACTTCTTGCCCAGCTGCGTCAGCGCCTGGCGCAGCAGCGCCGATGCGTCGCGCTCCGGCTCGTCCGCGATGAGCTGCTCGACCACCGGACGGGCGCTGCGCTCCGGGAAGCCAAGGCCCACCAGTGCTTCAACAACCTGTTCGGAGGCGTACGAGGAGGCACTGCCTGCGCGCGACGCGGCTTCCGCCCCGCCGGTTCCGCCGTCCGGCAGCGGCGCCTCGACCTTGTCCTTGAGCTCGAGGACCATACGTTCAGCCATCTTCTTGCCCACACCCGGAATCGTCTGGATCTTCTTCGCATCGCCGGCAGCGATGTGGGTGGACAACTCGGCGGCGTCGAAGACCGAAAGGGCCGCGACCGCCAGCTTCGGCCCGAGACCAGTGACAGTCTGCAACTTGTGGAACATCTCGCGGTCTTCCGCCCCACCGAAGCCGTATAAGGTCACGCCGTCGTCCTTGACCACCATGGCGGTCATCACCCGACGGTTCTCCCCTCGGGTGAGCGTGGAGAGGGTTTGCGGGGTGGCGAGAAACCGGTAGCCCACCCCAGCGCACTCGATAACCGCGTGGTCGAGGCCGATGGAGAGGACTTCTCCGTGTAAGGAGTCGATCATTGCGCTGCCGCCTTAGCTGTCAGTTGGTTCGTCCGTGCGATCAGCGGCGCACGCCAGCAGTGGCACACCGCAATCGCGAGTGCATCCGCGGCGTCGGCCGGCTTCGGCGCCTCACTCAACCCGAGGATGCGCGTGATCATCGCTGTCATTTGCTTCTTATCGGCACGGCCGTTGCCGGAAATCGCTTTCTTTACCTCGGACGGGGTGTACATATGCACCGGGATGTCGCGCTCCGCCGCCGCGAGCACCATCACGCCGACCGCGTGGGCTGTGTGCATCACCGTGGAGACATTGCCACGTTCGAAGATGCGCTCCATTGCCACCACGTCCGGCTTGTAGTCGTCCATCCACTCGCCCACCGCGCGCGAGATGCGCAAGAGACGCTCGGAAAGTTCCGCAGTCGACGGGGTGCGCACCACGCCGACGGCCACCGGGATGATCTGCCTGCCCCGACCGGCTTGCACAACGGACAGGCCGCACCGGGTCAATCCCGGGTCGATGCCCATCACCCGCAGCCCTTCGAGATTCACACGACCACTCCTTCGTTCTTAACACATATGTTCTACCACAGGTCACGAAAAAGACGCGCTTCCACGCAGGAAGCGCGTCGTCGTCAAGCAAACGCTTAGTCGTCGAGCTGGGCTGCGACCTCGTCCGCGAGATTCATGTTGGTGTAGACGTTTTGCACGTCGTCGGAGTCTTCGAGCGCGTCGACGAGGCGCATCATCTTCTTCGCGCCCTCCACATCGAGGTCGACCTGCACGTCAGCGCGGAACTCCTGACCGGCGTCTTCGATCTCGATGCCTTCGCCGACAAGCGCCTCGCGCACGGCCGGCAGATCGGTCGGCTTGCAGGTGATCTCGAACTCTTCGCCGAGGTCGTTGACCTCTTCAGCGCCAGCGTCGAGCACCGCCATAAGCACGTCGTCCTCGCCGAGGTCACCCTTTTTGATCGTGACCACGCCGGTGCGCTCGAACATGTAGCCGACAGAACCGGACTCGCCCAGGTTGCCGCCATTCTTCGTCATCGCGGTACGCACCTCGGTAGCGGCACGGTTGCGGTTGTCGGTCAAGCACTCGATGAGCACGGCCACACCGTTGTTGCCGTAGCCCTCGTACATCACGGTCTCCCAGTTCGCGCCGCCGGCTTCCTCACCGGAGCCGCGCTTGCGGGCACGCTCGATGTTGTCGCCCGGCACCGAGGCCTTCTTGGCCTTGCGGATCATGTCGTCGAGGGTCGGGTTAGCCGCGGGATCGCCACCACCGGTACGGGCCGCGACCTCGATGTCCTTAATCATCTTCGCCCACAGCTTGGAACGCTTCGCGTCGTTCGCAGCCTTCTTGTGCTTGGTCGTTGCCCACTTTGAGTGGCCTGACATCGAGCACCCCTTTTAATTCTCAGTTGACGGTTAACAGACGGCAAGTATACGCGCGCAGTTCAACCTCGCCGCTACCGGTGGTCGTCGGCGTACCGCGGCACTGCAGCCGTACCCCCGAGACGTAGCGCGCGCACCGCAGGACGCGATTGCAGTGCGAGTGTGTCCGTCACGGCATCGTTGTAAAAACGCAGCGCAAGTTCGACCCGCGTGGTCGCGTCCTGCAGCTCCGCCGGCACGGAGCTGTCGCTTTGCGACGATCCCCTCACCGCTTTTGTCAGCTCCTCCTCCGCAACGAGCCTGGTGCGCAGGTCCGAAGGTCGCAGCCGGATGGTCTCCGTGCTGCGTGCCTGCGCCACAACGTCCGGATACAGCGCGGCGATCACCGCGCAGCGGCGGTCGAGCGCGGCCTGCAGCGCGTCGCGGGAACGGTCCAGCCGGATATGCAGCCGGTGCAGACGCTGCGCTGTGTTCCAGGCCCACCCGCCTGCGATAGCGACAATCACTAGTGCAACCGACAGCAACACGACCGAAAGCGCTGTCACCGCTGCACCTCCACCTTTTCGTTGTAGGACACGGCCTCGTAGACCGTGCAGATGCGCTTCGCCACAACCTCCCAGTCGAAGTCCCGGGCGCGATCGGTACCACTGTCGATGAGGTTGTTGCGGGACGCGGGGTCGTCGATTAGCAACTGCAACTGCAAGGCCAGCGCGGAGGCGTCTCCCGCCGGAAACAGCGCCGCCGCCTCCGCACCGACTGCACGGAACGCGGGAATGTCGCTGGCGACGACCGCGCACCCTGCGGCCATTGCCTCGACGAGCACGATGCCGAAGGATTCACCGCCCAGGTTCGGCGCGACGAAAATATCTGCGCGGCCTAGGATCGCGGCCTTTTCCGCCTCAGTGACCTTGCCGACGAATCGCACGCCCTCGACGTGCTTCTGCTTGCCGGCCCCGATGACGGTCACCCGCGGACGATGGGGCAGACGGCCGACCGCATCGAGGAAGACATCAAGTCCCTTGCGAGGCTCATCGAGGCGCCCGAGGAAGACAATCTCCACATCGCTCGTCGTACTTCGCGGGACTCGGGCCTGGGCGAAGCGGTGCGTATCTACCCCGTTGGGGATGATGACCGGGTCGGTGCCAACTTGTTCCGCCTGCCACTTCCACGCCATTTCACTGACCGCGATACCGGCGCGGATCTTCTCCAAGTTCGCGCGCAGCGCAGGCAGCGCCACTTTCAACGCGTAAGAGGACTCGGCGGAGGTGTGATACGTCGCCACAATCGGGCCGGTGGCCATCCGGGTCGCCCCCATGGCGTAACCCGGCGAATTGGGTTCGTGGACGTGCAAGACGTCGAACTCGCCCTGCTCTAGAAACTGTTTCGTCGTCCGCCACACCCGCGGCCCGAACGATAAGCGGGCCACCGACCCGTTGTAGGGAATCGGCACCGCCGGTCCGCCCCGGGTCACCCACGTCGGCAGCGGTGTCGCCTCGGACGCCGGGCCGAGCACCTCGCTGTGGTGCCCCATCTTCCGCAGCTGCGCGGCTAAATCCAGCACGTGCGCCTGCACGCCACCGGGCTCGTCGAACGAGTACGAGCACACCAACCCGACGCGCACCGCTACCGCTCCCCCATTGCGCCGCGCTTCCGGTTGTCCAGCGCCCAGCGACGCCCCCGCGCAGGAACGTCCGCCGGCCACAGCGGCTGCAACATGTGCCAGTCTGCCGGGTGCGCCTGGATGGCGTCAGCGAAGCCGTCGGCGATGCGCTGCACGGTCGCCTCCAGCGTGGTCACCTCCACCGCGGGCGACACACTCATTCCCCAGCCCGGGTTGCTGCGGGTCCCGGTGAACCACGTGTGCACGGTGTGCAGTTGCGCGCCGGTCTCCAGTGCGAGTTTCGCCGGCCCCGCCGGGAAGGTGGTGTCCTCGCCGAAAAACTGCACCGGGACACCGCGCCTGCCCAGGTCGCGCTCCCCCATTAAGCAGACGATGCCGCCCGCCTCGAGCACCGTCTTCAGCCGCTGGTACGGCGCGGTGCGCTCACCTGTAAGCGCGAGTACTTCAAAGCCCAGAGATTCCCGGTAGTCCACAAACGCGTCGTAGAGTGCCTCCGGCTTGAGCCGCTCAGCGACTGTCGTGAACCCCCCGTAGTGGTTCACCAGCCACATGCCCGCCATGTCCCAGTTGCCGGAATGCGGCAGGGTGAGCACCACGCCCCGGCCTGAATCAACAGACGCCTCCAGGTGCTCGCGCCCCTTGAGCCCGGCCGTGAGCTTGTCGTCCAAATCCGCACGCCCCACCAACCGCGGCAGCTGAAAGGCCTCGAGCCAGTACCGGGCATAGGAGCGCATGCTGTCGCGCACCAGCTGCCGTGTCACATTCTCTTGCCCGACGACGCGGGCAAGGTTGCGGCGCAGCATATCCATTCCCGCACCGTCGTCGGACACCAGATCGGCACCGATGTCCGCGGCGCGGCGTGTCAGACGGGCAGGTAGCGCGCCGACGACGTCCCAACCCGCGATGTAGCCCGCTGCGACGAGCCGCTCTGCCGCCCCCGGCATTTACGCTCCCGCTGGCGGCGCGATTTTACTGTCGGCACCACCGTCGCGCGCGGCGAATACGAGGCGTTGAACGACGGTGACCAGTGATCCCACTAGCAGAATCCAGATCGAGACCACCACGGCGTTATGCGCGCCGAAGCCCTCGAGTGCGAGGCCGCCGAGCGCCAGAATAAGCCGTTCCGGGCGTTCGATGAGCCCGCCGATGACCTTCAGCCCGCCTGCTTCAGCCCGCGCCTTGATGTAGCTGATTGTCTGTGACAGAACGAGCACTGCCAGGCACGCTGCCACGTGAACGGCCGGAGCGTTTTCCACGTACACCAGCCACATCGCGATGGCGCCGAACAGTGCGCCGTCGGTAAGCCTGTCGCAGCTGGCGTCCAGCGTCGCGCCGAATGCTGTGCCGCCGCCGCGCAATCTGGCCATGGTGCCGTCGACCATGTCGAACGCGGCGAAGACGGTACTCAGCACCGCCGCGGCGACGAGGTGGCCAGTCGGGATCAGCACCACCATCGCGATCATAGTGGCGAACGTGCCAATCAGCGTGGTCAGGTTAGGGGTCAGCCCGATACCGAGTAGGCCCTTGGCCACAGGCTCCACGACGACCGCGGCGGGTTTGCGCCCGTGTACGCTAAGCATCCGCTTGACCCCTTTCGCGTTGCTCCACTTCACGCCAGCCTTCCGCGAGCAACTGCCTTGTCTCGCGCAGCAGCTGCGGAAGTACTTTCGTGCCCGACAGTACTGTCATGAAGTTCGAATCGCCCGCCCAACGCGGAACCACGTGCAGATGCAGGTGATCGCCCACCGAGCCGCCGGACGCCTTGCCCAGGTTCAACCCGACGTTGATCGCCTCCGGCTTGGAAACGGTCTTCAGCGTTTTCACCGCGTGCTTCGCAAACGCCATCAGCTCGGCAGTTTCGTCGTCGTCAAGCGCCTCGAGCTCCGCGACTTTGCGGTACGGCACCACCATGAGGTGGCCCGCGTTGTACGGGTATAAGTTCAGCACCGCGTACACGCGCTCGCCGCGCGCGATGATGAGGCCGTCCTCGTCACTCATCTTGGGAATCTCGAGGAAGGGATCATTGTTTTGCGACGACCGCGGCGCCGACGCGATATAACTCGAACGGTACGGCGCCCACAGCCGGGTAAGCCGGTCCGGATCGCCCACACCAGTGTCGGTGTAGGCGTCGCCAGAGCTACTGTCGCTGGGCTGCAACGTTGTCCTCGCTCGGCTGCTCGTTGCGCTTCGCGTTCACCCACTCGGTGATGATGCTCACGGCCTCGTCGACCGGGACACCGTTGATTTGGGTGCCGTCGAGGAAGCGGAACGATACTGCGCCGGCCTCGACGTCACGCTCGCCGGCGAGCAGCATGAACGGCACCTTACCGGTGGTGTGGGTGCGGATCTTCTTCTGCATGCGGTCGTCGGAGTGGTCCACCTCTGCACGCACGCCATGCTCGCGCAGCTTTGCGACGACACCGTCCAAGTGGTCGGCGAACGCGTCCGCCACGGGAATGCCGACGACCTGGTGCGGTGCCAGCCACGCCGGGAACGCGCCTGCGTAATGCTCGAGCAGTACACCAAAGAAGCGCTCGATCGAGCCGAACAGTGCGCGGTGGATCATCACCGGGCGCTTCTTCTGCCCGTCGGAAGCGGTGTAGGTCAGATCGAAACGCTCCGGCAGGTTGAAGTCCAGCTGCACGGTGGACATCTGCCAGGTGCGGCCGATCGCATCGCGCGCCTGCACGGAGATCTTGGGGCCGTAGAACGCGGCACCGGCTGGGTCCGGCACCAGCTCGAGGCCGGACTTCTTCGCCACGGACTCGAGGATGCTGGTGGAGCGCTCCCAGATCTCGTCGTCGCCGATGTACTTGTTCGGGTCCTTGGTGGAAAGCTCCAGGTAGAAGTCGTCGAGACCGTAATCCTGCAGCAGCGAGATGATGAACTCGAGGACGCTGGTCAGCTCTTCTTCCAACTGCTCTTCGGTGCAGTAGATGTGGGCGTCGTCCTGTGTGAAGCCGCGGGCGCGGGTCAGGCCGTGGACCACGCCGGACTTCTCGTAGCGGTAGACGGTGCCGAACTCGAACAGGCGAAGCGGCAGCTCACGGTAGGAGCGCCCGCGCGAATCGAAGATGAGGTTGTGCATCGGGCAGTTCATCGGCTTGGCGTAGTAATCCACCGGCTGCTTGGTCACGTTGCCCTCGTCGTCAACCTCACCGTCGAGCTTCATCGGCGGGAACATGCCGTCGGCGTACCAGTCCAAGTGGCCCGACTTCTTAAACAGGTCACCCTTGGTCAAGTGTGGAGTGTTGACAAAGGAGTAGCCGACCGCGACGTGGCGCTCGCGCGAGTGCTGCTCCATGGTCATGCGAACGATGCCGCCGTCCGGGTGGAACACCGGCAGGCCCGAACCGACCTCGTCCGGGAAGGAGAACAGATCCAGCTCGTTGCCCAGGCGACGGTGGTCACGCTTTTCCGCTTCCTCGAGCATGGTGAGGTACTCGTCGAGCTTTTCCTTCGACTCCCACGCGGTGCCGTACACACGCTGCAGGCCCGCGTTGTTCTGGTCGCCGCGCCAGTACGCGGCCGACGAGCGGGTCAGGGAGAACGCCGGGATGTACTTCGTCGTCGGCACGTGCGGGCCACGGCACAGATCGTGCCACTCCACCTCGCCCGTGCGCGGGTTGACGTTGTCGTAGTGGGTTAGCTCGCCTGCGCCGACTTCGGTCGCCTCATCCGAGTTCGGGTCGACGTTGCCCTTGTCGTTGATCAGCTCGAGCTTGTACGGCTCGTCCTTAAGATCCTCCGCAGCTTCCTCCTGCGAAGCGTAGACGCCGCGGACGAACTTCTGGCCCTGCTTGATGATTTTCTTCATCCGCTTTTCCAGCGTCTTCAGATCCTCGGGAGTAAACGGCTCCGCGACGTCGAAGTCATAGTAGAAACCGTCCTCGATCGCCGGGCCAATGCCCAGCTTGGTGTCCGGAAATTCAGCCTGGACGGCCTGGGCGAGCACATGTGCGCACGAGTGGCGGATGACCGAGCGACCGAGCTCCGTGTTTGCCGGGACAGGAGTGAACGTGGCGGTTTCCTCCGGCACGTGCGAAAGATCCTTCAGTTCACCGCTCGCATTTTGGACACAGACAACGGCGTTGTCGCCCTTGTTCGGCAGGTTCAGCTCCCGCATGGCGGCGCCCACGGCGGTACCGGCGGGAACCTCGAACGGTGCGAACTCGACTGCTGCTTCGATTGACATATCTGTCATGCGCTCCTTTGCGCGTCATTGGGCTGCGGCATACCTGGACGCAACCCATCGTGCTGTTCACTGTCCCGACGGCGCTGGCGCGCGCCGGACGCCAGGGATTCTACCCCCGCCCGCGCGAAAGCACGGTCTCGCCCCAAAAGGCGTCGCGTGCTTCCCCGCTGCCGGGTTCGGCCGTGCCCGGCGGGATCCAGTACACCGCCGAGCCGATGTGCGTTGTCCACTCGTTGAGCCGGTCCGCCTCGAGCAGGCGGCGTAGCACTGGCGTGAACTGAACGTCCGGATCCTTCTGGTACGCGAGGAACACCAAGCCCGCGTTCGAGAGCTGCTCCGATCCCGGCTCCGGGGGCAAGTTGTAGTTGTACGGGCGGCGCAAAAACTTCTGCTCCGGGTGGTCGGCAGGCGGCATCGCGCGCGCCACGTGGGAGTTCATGTCGATCACGGGCAACCCGTACTCGTCGCGCGCGTCTAAATCCGGTGCGTCGAACTCGTCGTCGCCGGTCAGCGGCGCACCGTCGGAAAGCCTGCGCCCGACTGCCTCCTCCCGCGAGGTGCGGTCGAGGCGCTCCCAATCGTCCAAGTCCATCGCGATGCGTCGCACCACAAGCGAGGATGAACCGTCGTCGGTGAAGACCTGATCGGCAAACTCGTCGTCCGAGCGCGGGTTGACCGTTCCGTCGACTTGGCCGAACAGGTTGCGCGGGGTGTGTCCCTCTGGAATCGAGCCGTAGGCGTTCATGAAACCTTGCTGTACCCACGCCGTACGGACGTAGTCCATGCCGGCGCGGGTCATATGCCGCGTCGCCCATGCGCACACGACGGCGTCGTCGGAGCAGATCTGCAGCACGAGGTCGGTTTGCGCCCAATCGTCGGAAAGTTGCTCGCGCGGCATGTCAGGAATGTCGTGCAGCCACTGAGGTTTCGCGCCCGATGCTGCGATGTCGAAGACGCGCTCGCCGAACCCGCATGTGATCGTGAGGTTGGCGGGGCGTTCCACCATCTCTGGTTCCAGGCTGGACAGCGGGTTACGGCCGGCGGCGAGTTCACGGGCATCCTCGGTCCACAACTGCATCAGGTTGCGGATCCCGTCCGCGTCGACACCGTCCTTGAGGTTGAATCCGACGAGGTTGAGGTTCGCCTGCGTGGCAGTTGCAACGCCGGACTGATGTGCACCGTCGAAGGCGATCGTGGCGCTGTGCAGCGTTGCGGCCTCGGAAGATCCCTCCCCCTCACGGGTGCAGGCGGCGAGCGCCACGCTTGACGACGCCACCCCCGCCCCGGCCAAAAATACCCGCCGGGAAACAGCTCCGCGCCCCAGCTCACCCATTGCGCTCGCTCCTTCTAGTGCTGGCTGTGATCCTGGACCTGACCGTCATCGCCGTAGCCTTCGTCGCCCGGCAACATCGTGCGCACTGCGACATCGGGGATGACCGAGGTCGTGCCGTCGTCGAGAAGCAGTGTGACATCGATGGTCTCGCCTGCGGGGATCTCGTCGGCGTACTCCATGATCATGAAGTGGTCGCCGCCCGGAGCCAGCTCGTGCGTGCCACCTGCGGGGATGTCGAAGCCGCCCTCCTTTTGGCGCATGACGCCGTCGATAACCTCGTGGATCTCATAGCTCGCGTCGCCGAGCGACGTGGTGAACCCGATGACGTGGAGATCTTCCTCCGTGGTGTTGCGCAGCGTGCCAAAAATGGACGTCATGTCGTTGCCATCGGCTTCCGAATCGCCTGCTTTGGCCCGCACCGCTCCTCGGTCAAGTGTGACTGCCTGATCGGAATCGGAGGACTCCTCGGCAGTGTTTTCGACCGTTGAAGCACTCGACGAGGTTTGCTCGGAGTCGGAGCCGCAGGCGGCCAGCACCAGCGACGAGATAAGCATTGCGGCAACCACATTGCGCTTCATGGGTTTTCTCCTAGTTTTCGTCGGTTACGGTGGTGCCTGACTCGCGCTTCTGACGGTTACGGGCGAACAACAGCGCCAGCAGCGACACAACAACGACGACGGCAGCCAGCGCGAAGTAGCTCCAGAACTTGGAGTCTTCCTCATCAGCTGCTTCGTTTGCGGGTTCCGAATCGTCGCTCGCCTCGCTTTGCGCGGAGCCATCCGGATCGTAAGTGAACGCCGTCATCCCCTTCGTGGCGTGGCCGTCGGACGAGATGATCTGGAAACCCACCTTGTAGTCGCCGGGTTCAGCCTGCACATCGGCCGGGATCTCCAGGATGACATCGCGTCCGTCGATCCGCGGCTCACCGCTGTACACCAAGTCGGGCTCGCCTACCCGGTCGCGCGTGATCGCAACAGTGTTGAAACCGTCCTGGATCTCACCGGAAAATTCGAGCTCGATCGTGTCCGGGAACTCCTGGAGCACGGAGCCGTCCTCCGGAGTCGCCCCAATGACCGAATCGTGCGCGAACGCGGGAGCAGCAGTAACCATCGCCGCTGCGGCCGCCACAGCGGCCACCGCAGCCCCTCGCTGGCCCATACCGGAGTTGAACATGACGCCCTCCTTACGTGAAACATCCTGTGCCCTAGGCACCTAGATGCAGTAGTCGTATCGGGAGCAACGTTAGTTCCCTCAGGCGCAATGCCGGAAATGGCGCGAAAAGAAAAACCGCCAGTTGCCTGGCGGTTCTCGTTGTGGTCCTAGCTGGGATCGAACCAGCGACCTTTCCGGTGTGAACGGAACGCTCTTCCACTGAGCCATAGGACCGAACGGATTGCTAGATTACACGCGCACACCGCTAGGAACGAATCGCCAGGTAAACCACATCGCACGCTGCAATCTTTACTCGAGAAAGCGGGTCCCGTTGGAACGGCCACTTCCAACATGAAGAATCACACGCGCGCAATCCGCCACCGGCGGGCCCGCAAACCCTGTGAACAGCCGATTTGGAACCCTGCACGGTCTAAGGATAAAGTTTGTTCTCGCACTCGGCGCAGATAGCGCAGGAGAGCGTGCGGATGTAGCGCAGTTGGTAGCGCATCACCTTGCCAAGGTGAGGGTCGCGAGTTCGAGTCTCGTCATCCGCTCCAGTTCCCTACGGGGAGCAAGGGCGCGATTAGCTCAGCGGTAGAGCACTACCTCGACACGGTAGGGGTCACTGGT
>ERZ1029878.11-NODE-11-length-155164-cov-73.312110_pt1 | contig 155164 bp, 146 predicted proteins | sample MGYA00519234_ERZ1029878 | MGnify/ENA primary metagenome ERZ1029878 (study PRJEB33666, sample SAMEA4610928) | skin metagenome | biome: Human-associated habitat; feature: Malodor aspect; material: skin | place: Philippines | collected 2015-08 ... | reverse complement strand
TAAACAATTGTGTCCGAGCTCCTGGACCCGAAATCAACGGGTGTTTACCTATACCGAACACAGAAGTTAAGCCTCATTACGCTGATGGTACTCGGAATTAGCCGTCCGCTTCCTTTAGGACCAACCTCCCGGTGAGTGTTAAATGTGCCTTGATTTGCTACATTTAACCCCAAAATAAGTCACGGCAGTGGCGGGGAATTAGAGCAGCTAATGGGTTTTGGTGGAAGTTGCTAAAAAAAAGACTGGATTAATTTCCAGTCTTTTTTAGTATAAATTTTTTATAGATATTACTCACTAAAAGTAAAATTGCTTATAGAGTGGTTTTCCCCTCAACTGTGTTACCGTTTGTGCTTTGATGTGCTAAATCTAGATATATTTTCTGTATTACTACCTATTAAGGATTTTATGATTTCCAATCCTATTTCAACTTTTTCCGATTATTTTTAAATATTGAATAAAAAGTGAGCATAGAAAATTTTTGTATAGATTTTGCAATCAATCTTAATTATTATAGATTAATGATTATTAATGAAAACTAGGAAATGAATATAAAGATACGTGTCTTATCTATGCTACTTGTTTTTCACATATTAAGTTTATGAATGTGACTATTAGTCTTGGGTTTGAATTTGCCTTATCTATACTGGTGGCGGAATAAAAAAAGAGTAGAACTTTAATTAGTCCTACTCTTTTTATTTAACTTATGAAGCTATTGATACAATTGTTGCAACACCGTCTTTTACATCTATTTTTAAAGCTAGTCCTGAATCTTTTACTCCTTGGTAGTATTCTACAAATTCTTCTGGGGTAAAGATTTCTGGATCTGCCATGCCTCCTACGGCTTGGAATTTAGTATCTGCTGTTATTTTAAAGTTATAAGTATCTTTATCATACTCTTCTGAATTATCGTAGCTATCTGGATTTTTAAAGTAGTCGATTGTTCCTTCTAAGGATAGAGTATTATCTGAAATTGATAGGTTGGCTAAGCTTGTAAGACCCATTTGTGGATCACGGTCTCCATTTTTTGATGCTATAAGGTTTGATATATATGTACCTTCGCGTTCTTGGTAGTTAATATCTTCTTTTGTGCTTTCTTCCTTTTTAGTTGGTGGGTTAGCTTCATTTTCTTCTGTTTTAGTATTTTCTTCAGATGATGTGTTTTCATCTGCCTTTTTTTCGACATCTATAGTTGTGTCATTGGCTTTAGCTTCTTCTTTGTCATCTTCTGAATTGCTTTTTTCTTTTTCTACTGATATTTCCTCATCAGCTGGTTTATTTTTTTCGCTATCTTCTTTGATAGACTCATCTATGATATCGCTGCTTTGTTCTACAACTTCCGAATTTGTGCTTGCATTTGCAGCTACACTTGATTGAGGAGTATTTGTATTGGTGCATGCAGCTAGGGTTACTGCCATAAATGCTGCAAGTAGGGTTTTGTTTAATGTATTAATTTTCATGATTGTCCTCCTTGATTTATTTTACCATCTTTAAAGGATAAGTAAATATCAAATGGCTATATTATCAAGTTTTACAAAATTTAAGATCCAAATCTAATATTAGTAACAACTCCATTTTCGACTGTTATTATATTTGTTGGGGCACCTTGATCTATATGGTTTTCCCTATCCATTTCAAACTCACCATCAGCACCCACACCTGTAAAAGTAGTTGCATCGGTTAATTTAAAAGTATGGATCTTATTTTCTGTATATTCTCCATCTGGATATGGATTTTGTAAGGTTCCGCTTACAGTTAATTTATCTGATTCTAATTTCCAAGAATTTGTTTCAGGTAAATTGTACTCATTGATTCCTCCGTTAGACTGTGGGTTATAGGCTGTATAGTACTGACCGTCCTCGGTAATTAGGTTTTCATCTTCGATAGCTACTTCTTTTTCTACCTCGCTAGCTTCCTTTACTACTTGTGTCTCTTGATCTTTAACATCATCTTCAACTTCTGTTTGATTATCTTCTTTAGCTACTGGTTCAGACTTTTCTACCTCTATAGTTTGGTCAACTTGTTTAGTAGAATCTTCTTTTTCGATATCCTCAGCATTATTGGTTTCAGCATTGCCACAAGCAACTATAGATGCGGCTAGTAAAATTGCTAAAAGGCTATTTTTAAATTTTCTCATATAATCATTCCTCCTTATTTATTACATTTAATTATATATTAACTTTTGAATTAATTATTTATATTTATTTGTCAAATTACATAAAATATTTAATGGACAATAAGTGACCTAAAATGTATAATATTAACTGACACACGAGAACTTCCACTAGTTAAAACTTATAAAGGAACTACTATGGATATTAGAGAGAAATTAGAGATTCTTGCGGATGCAGCCAAGTATGATGTATCTTGCTCATCTAGCGGATCTAATAGAAAAAATAAAAATAAGGGTTTGGGCAATGGGTCAATGGGTGGCATATGTCATTCTTATTCTGAGGATGGTAGGTGTATTTCCCTTTTAAAAATACTTATGACCAATAACTGCATATATAATTGTGAATATTGTATAAATCGTAGGGAAAATGACACAGCAAGAGCGACCTTCACTCCAGAAGAAATAGCAAATCTTACCATGAACTTTTACCGCAGAAACTATATAGAGGGTCTTTTTTTATCATCTGGTATTATAAAAAGTCCAGACTATACTATGGAGAGATTGGTTAAGGTTGCAGAGCTTTTAAGGCATAAATACAATTTCAATGGATATATTCATATGAAAGCCATCCCTGGTGCCAATGAAGACTTGGTAAAAAGAATGGGTCTTTTGGTTGACCGCATGTCTATAAATATAGAATTACCCACCCAAAAAGCCCTGTCACTTTTAGCACCTGAGAAAAAAATTGCTGATATTACTAGACCCATGGGTAAGGTAAAAAATGAAATGATGGTTTATGGCGAGGATAGGAAAAAATTTAACCAAACACCTAAATTTTTGCCAGCAGGACAAACCACCCAAATGATAATTGGTGCAGGGCGAGAATCAGACCTTGAGATAATAAAAACCAGTGAAAAATTATACCATAATTATGCCCTAAAACGTGTGTATTATTCAGGTTTTGTCCCAGTAGTAAAATCAAAATTTACAGAAGGGATAGATAAAACACCACTTTTAAGGGAACATAGGCTTTATCAAGCGGACTTTTTAATGCGTGGCTACAAATTTAAGGCAGATGACTTGCTAACTAACAAAGATGCCAACTTTGATTTGTCAATAGATCCAAAGAGCAATTGGGCTATTAATAATATCGAAAGGTTCCCCCTAGAAATAAATACCGCCTCTTACTATGATTTGATGAGAGTGCCTGGTTTTGGAAAAACTTATGCAAATCGTATAATAGAGGCCCGTCAATTTAGAAAACTTAGCTATGATAGCCTAAGGGCCTTAAAAATTTCTACCAAAAGAGCCCAACACTTTATAACTGTAAACGGAGTTTATAGGGGACTTAGGTTTAAAAATAAAAATGAATTAAAAACTTTAATGAGTGCCCCAAATAATAGCGGTTACAAGCAATTATCTATGTTTGATGGGATTTAAGAATGATTTATTATTATGACGGAAGTTTTGATGGACTTTTTACAGTTATATTTGAAAAATACCAAGAGATTGGCAAGTGTGAGATTAAAACTAAGACTGATCAGGTAAATTTTTTGGAAAGTGAAATGATAGAAACTGATCTTGTAAAGGCTCAGCGAGTGATTACAGGGGTTAGGGAAAATATAGGAGAAGATTTTTTTGAAGATGCTTTTAAAGTTTTTAAATCAAACCACCCTAGGAAAGAAGAAATCCTAGCTATTACCATAAAAAGCTGCCTAGTATATGGCAATGTATATTTAGGATCTGCTAAAAAAGCTGCGGTAGCCTTTAGGTCGATTGTAAAAAGCTTTAACCACGAAACCCATGCTTATAAGGGCTTTACTAGATTTAGGGAAATCCAAGATGGATACTTACTTGCAGAAATTACTCCAGAAAATGATATTTTACTCCATATAACCCAACATTTTTTTAAAAGAATGCCTGCTGAAAAATTTATTATCTACGATAAGACCCGCAATAAAGCAAGCCTTTGTGAACACGGAAATTATGAAGAGATAGAAATCCTTGAAATGGATGCAGTAGATAGTGAAAAAGAAGCAATTTTTAAAGATGCTTGGAGAGGATTCTATGATGCTATTGGCATAGAAAAACGTAAAAATAAAAAACTTATGCAAGCAAATATGCCAAAAAAGTATTGGAAGTACTTGCCTGAGAAAAATTAAAATAGTATAGGGAATTTGCGATATAAGCTTAATCTAAGTTATGTTTTATTAAAGGTTTAAAAAAAGACTAGGTTAACCACAACCTAGTCCTTTTATTGGAAGTATTTCATTTTACTTTTTCTTTTACCAACCTATTTTTTTATCATCATCTAGCTTTAAGTTTCCTTTTTCTAGCTCTGAAAATCCTTTTTCTATTGTATCTAAGGCCCTATCTATTTCTTCTCTTTTTATCACTAGTGGTGGTTGGAATCTTAATACATTTCCCTTTACTGTTATCATTAATACACCGTTATTTTTTAAGTAGGTTATTAGCTTTGAAGCGCTTTCTGTGTCAGGTTCCTTAGTTTTCCTATCCTTTACAAGTTCAATCCCACCATTTAATCCGTATATTCTTACATCACCTATTACTGGGTATTTTTCTTGCATTTTTTCAAAGCGCTCTTTGACATATTCTCCATCTTTTCTAGATTTTTCTACAAGATTTTCTTCTTCTATTACAGCAAAACTTGCTAGGGCAGCTGCACAACAAACTGGGTTTCCTGATGTTGTAAATACATGGGCTGGTGCCTCTAAGCTATCCATTATTTCTTTTCTACCAACTATGGCAGAAAGTGGCATACCGGATGCTAGGGATTTTGCAGTTGTTAGGATATCTGGTTCTATACCAAAGTGTTCTATTGACCACATTTTTCCAGACCTAGCAAGGCCTTGGTTTATTTCATCTACTGCAAATACTATATTATTTTCTCTGGTAAATTGATATAACTTATCCATATAGGCTTTAGGCGCCTTTAAAAATCCACCATCACCTTGGATTGGCTCTATTATTACTCCAGCTATTTCATCGATAGGTAAATAAGTATTTAGAGCATCTTCAAAATATGACCAATACCTATTTACTAGGTCTTCTTCACTCTCATCTTCTCTTCTGTCATAGCTATTAGGAAAAGGGATATATTCTACTCCTGATACTAGGGGAGTCATTTTTCTTCTCATATTTAAACTTACTGCTGATAGGGTCATGGAGCCGTAGGTAGATCCGTGGTAGGATCCAGTAAAAGATACTATTGTTTGTCTGCCAGTGTAGGCTCTTGAAAATTTCATCATTGCATCATTGGAATCAGACCCAGAGTTACCAAATATAACTCTTTTCTCAAAATCCCCTGGAGTGGATTCGACTAATTTTCTGGCCAATTCTTCAACCTTTGGATTGTAGAAGTAGGCAGGGGTGTAGTGAAGTAAATGTTCCATTTGTTCTTTCATAGCTTTTAAAACTTTTGGATGGGAATGGCCCACGTTCATTGCAGAAGCAGTTGCTAAAAGGTCTATGTATTCATTACCATCAAGGTCTTTTAATATAGCTCCCTTCGCTGAGTCTAAACATATGTCAAAATAGCGAATTTGACCTGCACTAGCATATACCTTATCAGCTTTTTTTACCATTTCTTTAGATTTTTCATTGTTTCTTAATTCTTGCATGCTATTATCTCCTTTATATTTTATAAATTTCCTTCTTTTCTTTCTTTAAACTCTTTTACTATAAATAAAACTATCATTGCTATACCAAAATATCCTGTAAATGGATATACTAAACCAACTAATCTACCAAAAGGAAGTTGGCCACCTACTAGAGCTAGGAAGGCTACAACAACTATCAAGATATTTTTTGTGGATTTTTTTGTATCCTCTTTTGTAAGAGAATTTGTAACTGTCAAAAGCATAGGTACTGATGTTGAAAATATGCCTGCTAATAAAATAATTACAAATATAAAACTAACCCAAGGACCCATTTTTTGCGCCAATGTTATAACTGGCACTTCTGCATCAACCAATTCTTCGACATGGCCTAGCATAGCTAAATTTAGAGCAAAGGCCGCCGATATAAGTCCAACTCCTGCTGCTATTCCGCCTATCCAAGCTTCTTTGTTACTGGTAACTTCTTTTGAACCAAGTTCGGCCATAAAAGGAACTCCTGCTACTATATTGTAGGCTACAAATAATACTGAGGCTAAAACCCAATAAGACCTAGAGTTACCAGCCCCGTAAGGCAAGTTATTAATGTTATTTAAAACTTGGTCAGCAGTTGAAAAATTGCCGGGATTTGTTGCTAAGGTATAAAATGCTATTGATAAGGTAAATACTATAAGAAAGGGCCCTATCAAAGAGATTACATCTACAACTCGTGTCAAACCAAGTAGAGCAATAATTGTTATTAAAATTGTCATTGCTATTGTCCCTATTTTAGGATCTAAACCAAAATATTGGTTTAAAGTAGCCCCTGCCCCGGATATCATTACTATAGTGATTAAAAATGCAAAAAAAGGTGTATAATAAGTCATAAATTTACCAAAGTATTTACCTAAATAATGGAAATATGGGCTAGCATTTTCTTTATTCCTTGTTCTGTACCCAAAGGACATCAAGATTCCAGATACACAAGAGCAGACAAACATGGCAACCAATGATCCGATTATCCCCCTATATCCATAAACTGTTAAAAACTGAAAAACTTCTTGGCCAGATGCAAAACCAGATCCTATCAAAAAAGCGATGACTGCTCCTGCAACTCTCATAACATTTCTAAAACTTACTTTTTCATTACTATTTGATGATTCAAATACCTTTTTACTATCCATATTCTTTCCTCCTAAATTATCATAAAAAAAGCTCTCATCCTAGATAGAATGAGAGCTTTAAAGAGGTCCCATTCTCATTTTTAAAATCGCTAATAGGACCAATTTTGTTAATTATTTTTAATGAAAATAACCAGTAAAATTAGCCTTTATACAATAACATTAATAATTAGAACTAGGTTGTGATTTAAAACAAACATTTTTGTTACCTCTTTAAATTTTATTTTAAAGGAATTATATCTCTTTACAATAATAAAGTCAAATAATATTTCAAAAAAATCTATAATTATTTATTATACTTTGTTTTTGGTAACACCTTTACCTAGATTTAACCTATGCTTATGCTATAATCAAAATAAAGTAAAATGGAGGTAAATATGCGTGTTTTAGTTGTAGAAGATGATTTAGATTTATTAAATTTATTAGAAGAAGGCCTAGCCATGTACGGTTATGCCGTTGATAAGGCTAGTGATGGCGAAGAAGCTGTTGATATGGCCTATATAGAAAATTATGACATTATCATCCTTGATATAAACCTACCCAAAAAAGATGGTTTTGAAGTTTTAGATGAGATTAGAAAATTTAACCAAGAAGTAAATATTATTATGCTTACAGCTCGCTCTGATATAGATGATAGGGTAAGGGGCCTTGATTTTGGGGCCAATGATTATATGGTAAAACCCTTTGATTTAAAAGAGCTTGATGCCCGTATGCGTGCTCTTTTACGCCGCAAATCTATTACGGAAGCAACAATTCTAGAAGCTTGTAATATGAAATTTGATACTATTACCCGTGAAGCTTTTGTGGGAGATGAAAAAATAAATCTGACTCAAAAAGAAACTGGGATTTTGGAATATTTATTCTTAAATAAAGAACGTTTTGTATCTAGCGAAGAGCTTATTGACCATGTATGGGACTCCAATGCGGATAGTTTTTCAAACTCAGTTAGAGTTCATATGTCATCTTTAAGAAAAAAAATAAAAGAGGTAAGTGGAGAGAATAAAATTCAAAATGTAATTGGTAAAGGCTATAGAATTTATGAAAACTGATAAGTTTTATAAGTCCATAGTTTTTAAGCTAATAAGTGCTGTTGTAATTATTTTTGTAGCAATGATCAGTATAACAAATTACATGATCAACCAAAAGCAAATCCAGATGACCGAACAGATGCTAAAGCAAATTGAAAAGTACATGCCATCTTATAGTAATTCGGTAGTAGTAACGGTAAATAATGCTTATTTGCAATCAACAACAGATTTCAGGATATATACATTTGTTGTAACAGGAATTGTAATTATAATAGGATCTTTAATTTTTGCTCTAATAATTTCAAAAATCTTAGAACCCCTTAAAAGCTTGCAAAAAAATATTGCCAAAATCGATATAAATAAACCAGAAACTTTTTCTGAAAAACTTTTAATAGAGGATGGGTCTAGTGAAATAGTTGATCTATCAACAAGCTTTAACCAGCTTATGGCAAGAATATATAGAGATTACAAAAAACAAAAAGATTTTTCAGCTAATGTGGCCCATGAGCTAAGAACCCCTGTTGCAGTTATGAAAGCTCAAGTAGATGTATATAAAAGAAAAAATATCAGCCCAGACGATGCAGCTTTTTTAGAAAAGATTGACCAAAATATAGATAAGCTTAAAAGTTTAATAGAATCGGTATTGTTTTTTTCAAAAAATCAAGAACCAAATATAAGTAAGGTTTGTGTTGGAACTTTGATAGAAGAGATTTTATTTGATTTAGAAGATAAGATTGCTAATAAATACATAGCGGTAAATTTCATAAAAGATGAAGATTTATGTATAAATACTGACGATGCCCTTTTAGAGAGGCTTTTATTTAATATTATAGAAAATTCTGTCAAATATAATAGGCAGGGAGGGTCTATAGACATCCTAACCAAAGAAAATAGCAATCAAACTATAATAGAAGTATCAGATACAGGCATTGGAATGACTGATGAGCAAAAGGAGAGAGTCTTTGATCTTTTTTACCAAGCAGATGGTTCTAGATCGGCAGAAGGTTTTGGTATAGGTCTAGCTCTTTCTAAGGAAATTGTGGATGCTTTAGGTGCTAAAATTAGCATTTTAGATAATAAACCCCAAGGAAGTAAATTTATTATTTCATTCTTAAAAGAAAATTAATATTTTATTTGCTATCATTGTTTACGAGGTAAAGATATGATAGAAAAGGACAAAAAATTAATTAGCGGAATGTTACTAATACTTTCTATAAGTTTTGTGGTATATGGGGCTTATAGGGGTGAAGTAAATAGCGTATTTACCAAGGCAATCAACCTATGTTTGGAGTGTATAGGCATTGGCTAAGATAAAAAATATTAAAAGAAACACCATCCAAGTCCTAACAGCCTTGGCCTACAATTTCCATATACCAAACTTTTTTAAGGGCAAAATTTATAGTGGTTCTACAAAAAAATTGTGCTTGCCAGGACTTAATTGCTATTCCTGCCCGGGAGCGGCAGGATCATGTCCTATAGGGTCCATGCAAGCAGTTATGGGGTCAAAAAAGTACAAGTTTTCATATTACGTTTTTGGTATGATGGCATTTTTTGGAGTAATGGTTGGCCGACTTATCTGTGGGTTCTTCTGTCCCATGGGTTGGTTTGGGGACTTACTCCATAAAATCCCTAGCAAAAAATTCTCCACAAAAAAATTAAAACCCCTAAGGTATATAAAATATATAATATTGTTTTCACTAATCATAGCCCTGGCCTTTGTAATGGGTGATAGATATGAAGTGATTCCTCCATATTTTTGCAAATATATCTGTCCCCAAGGAATAATCGAGGGAGCCATACCTCTTGCGATTAAAAATCCTTCACTAAGGTTAGCCTTAGGAAATCTGTTTAACCTTAAGCTTGGGATTCTTATTGTGACAATAATATTATCAATTTTATTTTATAGGCCATTTTGTAAATGGATTTGCCCACTAGGTGCGTTTTACTCATTCTTTAATAAATACTCTTTTTATCAAATGGATGTGAATAAAAATAAATGTATCGATTGTGGTAAATGCGAAAAAGTATGCAAAATGGATGTAGATATTAGAAAAAATTCTAGCCACTTAGAGTGCATAAGGTGTCATGAATGTACAAAAGCTTGTCCGACCAAAGCCATATCTTCCTCTTTTATACAAAGGAGCGAAAATGAGAAAAGCAAATAATATTTATACAATTATTATGCTAGGCCTTGCCCTAGTAGCCTGTCAAAACAATGAGCAAAAAGCAGCTAATGAGCAAACAAAAAATGAAAGCCAAGCTGAAATGCCTGCTGCAAGTAAGGATGATGCAAAAAATGAAGAAAAAGCTGATGATAAGAAAAAAGTCAAAGACGATAAAGAAATGGCAAAAGAAACTGAAAAAGATGAAAGCAAGCAAGAAACAGATTCAGCAAAAATGGCTGACAAAAAAACCCTTCCAAACTTCACAGCCAAAGACCAAGACGGCAATCCATATTCTAACGAAGATATAGCAAAAAATGATGCAACAGTAATAAACTTATGGTTTACAGGTTGTTCAGCATGCATAGAGGAAATGGATGAAGTAAATGATTTGGCAGATGAGCTTAAAAAAGAAGATGGTGTAGATTTTATATCCATGTGTACAGATGTTAATTATGATGAATCTACCAAAGAAGCCTACGAGAGAATAATAAAAGATAAAAAACCAACCTACAAGGCTCTAGCCGTAGACTATGAGGGTGAAATGAAAAATTACCTAGAAAATATTTTCGTATATCCAACAACCATAGTAGTAGACAAAAACGGAAATATTATAGGTGATCCAATTGAAGGAACCCTAGTAGAAAAAGATCAACAAGCGAAATTAAAAGAAAATATAAAAATGGCCATCGAGTCATCAAAAGCATCCTAAGGGGTGCTTTTTTATTTTCATAACAGTTGATAACAATTATCGTTATTGGGTATAATAAAAGCACATGGCAGGCAAGCCATAAATAAAATTTAGAAATAATCCCATTAGGAGGCAATTAATGTTAGAATTGATGGATTTACCATATGAATATGATGCACTAGAACCAGTTATCTCCAAAGAAACAATGACCTTTCACCACGATAAGCACCACCAAGCTTATGTGAATACAGCAAACGAACTTTTAGAAGGAACAGGCTATGAAGAAAAGAAATGTCCAAAATGCCTACTAAAAGCAATCGATGAAATTACAGATGATGCTGATAAAAAACAAAAACTCATCAACAACCTTGGTGGAGTTTTAAACCACAACCTATTTTGGAATACAATGAAGCCAGGTGGATCAAGTGAACCGGTTGGAGAATTAAAAGAAGCAATTGATAAGAAATTCGGATCCTTTGAAAATTTCAAAAAAGAATTTGAAGCAGCAGGTAAGGGCCAATTTGGATCAGGTTGGGCATGGTTAGTTCTAAATGATGGAGAACTAGAAGTAATTTCTACAAAAAACCAAGATAACCCAATCCTAGAAGGTAAACAAGCTATCCTAGGCAATGATGTTTGGGAACACGCCTACTACTTAGACTACCAAAATGCTAGACCAAAATACCTAGAAGAATGGTGGAAAGTAGTAAACTGGGATGTTATTGAAGAAAGATTCCAAAAAGGTGGTACTTGCAAATAATCAAGTCTTATAACTAGAAAACTACTGGTGCTAGCAGTAGTTTTTTTATACTTTAATTTGGTATAAATTTATCATAGTATTACACTGATGTTAAAAGATGAAAAAATATTTGGAAAATACTTAAATCTATGATAAGATAAATAAAAACTTTGAAAACGTATTTCCTTTTGCACGTAAAAGTGATATGATATATTCTAATATAATTAAATTATATTAAATATATTTATTAGGAGAAATTTATGGGGCGTATTAAAAGCATTGGTCTTATACCAAAATTACTTATTGCAATTGCCTTAGGGGTCCTTGCAGGATCAAATTTACCTGTTGGTATTATTAGAGTAGCAGTTACGTTTTCAAAGATTTTTGGTTCGCTTTTATCCTTTATTATTCCATTGATGATTTTAGCCTTTGTTACAAAGGGTATTTCTGATTTGGGTGAGGGAGCAGGGAAGCTTTTAGGTATTACAGTTTTGATTTCCTACCTATCAACACTTATAGCAGGTAGCCTATCTTACATAATGGCAAGTAATATTTTTCCGAAATTTATCACTAGTGAGCAAATAGATGCAATAGTATCTTCAAATGCAGACAAATTAGAGCCATATTTTACAGTGCCACTTACACCGTTTTTTGATGTAACAAGTGCACTAATATTTGCCTTTATGATGGGAATTTCTATTTCTTGGCTAAAGGGAAATAATAGTGGAGATGTTTTATATAAGGCTGTATCTGAGTTTAATGCAATCATTGTAAAAGTCTTAGAAGTAGCGATTATACCAATCTTACCATTTTTTATATTTGGTAATTTCGCAGAGATGAGCTACCTAGGATCAGTAAAAGCTGTTTTAGGAATATTCTGGAAGATATTTATATGTCTTATCATCCTACACTTGATATACGTTACATTTATGTTTGTGATTTCAGGAAGCTATACAGGTAAAAACCCTTTTGCTATGCTAAAAAATGAAGTAAAAGGATATATGACAGCAGTAGGCACCCAATCATCAGCGGCAACAATTCCAGTAAACTTACAATGTGCGGCAAATAATGGAGTTAGTAGAGAAATAGCAGACTTTGTTGTACCGCTTGGAGCAACAGTCCATCTGCCAGGCTCTATGATAACCTTAATAGGTTGTGTATTTACCATTCTTTATATGTATAATTTGCCACACTCATTTGATATCATTATAAAATTGATTGTGACTTTAGGTATTGCAATGGTAGCAGCTCCTGGAGCGCCAGGTGGAGCAGTAATGAGTGCTTTGCCATTTTTACCAATGGTGGGTATAGCGCCAGAATCAGCTATGGCAGGGCTACTAATATCTCTTTATTTGACCCAAGACTCATTTGGAACAGCAGCAAATGTCTCAGGAGATGTGGCTATAGCAAATGCAGTTGATAAAATTTATAATAAGAGAATATTAAAAAACAAAAACTGGAAACCAATCCCAGTTATAAAAAACCCAAAATAATAAAAGATAACCTTTGCAAAAACTAAACCAAGCTAGCATAATATAATTGTGCTAGCTTATATTATTAAAAAAGATAAGGAGTAATTATGGCAGTAAATGCTTCAATATTTGATATTATAGGGCCAGTTATGGTAGGCCCAAGCTCTTCGCATACAGCAGGAGCTGCAAAAATTGCAAATGTAGCAAGAAAAATGGTAGATCCAGGTTTTAATGAAGTAGAATTTTATTTACATGGATCATTTGCCAAAACTTATAAAGGCCATGGTACAAACAGAGCCCTAGTTGGTGGAGTTTTAGGCTATGGCCCAGAAGATGATAGAATAATAAATGCCTTTGAGTATGCAGATGAAGCAGGTCTTAGCTATAAGTTTATAGAAACAGACCTAGGTGAAGTTCATCCAAATACTGTAAGGATGGTATTTAAATACCCTGATGGCAGAACTCCAATTGATATCCAAGGATCATCAATAGGTGGGGGAGCTATTGTAATTAATAAAATCTATGGTAATCCTATAGAATACTATGCTCAAAGACCTACATTATTTATGGCATATGGTGAGCAAAAAGGAGTTATAGCCTTTGTTTCAAATATTTTATATAGCAATGGTTACAATATCCACGAGATGAAAACAATAAAAGATGGCGATGATGTAATGCTAGTTTGCCAACTAGATGAGCCACTTATACCAGAAGCCCTTGAAAAAATTAAAAATGGTAAAGACTTTACCTTTATTAAATATATAGATTAGGATAAGGATATGATAACTAAATTTGAATTATTAAAAGAAATATGCAAAAAAGAAAATGCAAGCCTTTGGGAATTATCTATCAAAGATGAGATAGAAAACACAGGCAGGAGCGAAGAAGAGATCTTTGATAGACTACAAAGAACCCTAGATGTGATGAAAAATTCATCTCATGCAGCCCTTGAAGTACCAGTAGTTTCAGTAACAGGTATGACAGGCGGAAATGCGAAAGTGATGAATGATTATTTTTTAAGTGGAGATACAGTTTTAGGAGATACCGCAGCAAAAGCTATGGCAATGGCACTTTCTACAAGTGAAGTAAACGCAGCCATGGGACAAATTGTTGCAGCTCCAACAGCAGGATCATCAGGAATCCTACCAGCAACACTAATGACCATGTACCACAAATATGGCTTTGATGATAGAAAATTAATGGAAGCTATGTTAGTAGCAACCCAAATGGGCCAAGTAATCTTTGATAATGCAACCTTTGCAGGAGCAGAAGGTGGCTGCCAAGCAGAAACAGGATCAGCATCTGCAATGGCTGCAGCAGCAGTTTGTTACCTAAGAGGCTATGATATAGAAATCCAAGAAAACGCAGCAATATGCGCCCTACTAAATGTAATGGGTCTTATCTGTGACCCAATAGGTGGTATGGTAGAATTCCCATGTAATATAAGAAATGCAAATGGAGTTATGAATGCCCTAGCAAGTGCAGATATGGCAATGGCAGGGGTAAAAGTATTTGTAACCTTTGATGAAGCAGTAGATGCAATGAAGAGAGTAGGAGATAGCCTACCAGCAGGTCTTCGTGAAACAGGAGAAGGCGGTATAGCAGTATGCCCATCAGCACTTAGACTTCGTGAAAAATATATTGATGGAACAAACTAGTAAAAGATAAAAATAGTTTTTAATTTTCCCCAATACCGGCGGTATTGGGGATTTTTTGTCTTAAAATTATAAAATTAGTCAGAATTAAAAGATTATATACCAAAGAAAAATCTTTCGATTTCAAATCATTACAAAATTTTCTATAGGAAAAAAAGGAATTAGATTTTATAGCCTTCTAGTCCCAAAAATCACAAGTCAATGACAATATAAATATTAAGTTGTAAAGTATTACCATCAAAGGAGAAAGTTATGAATCAAAATGTTAATTTAACTAAGGGAGATATTACCAAGTCTCTTTTAAAATTATCCTTACCCCTAGCCCTGACTGCCCTTATCCAGATTACCTATGGTTTTGTGGATATGTTTTTTATTGGGCGCTTGGGTTCAAATGCCTTGGCAGGAGTTGGTCTTGCAGGATTTTTAATTTGGATTGCTAATGCGATCACTTTGGTGCCAAAAATTGGTATGGGGGTTTTAGCTTCTCAAGCTTTTGGTAGGGATAATGCTGATGAAACTGTTAGAATTTTAAACAATGGCTATATTTTAACCTTTATTTTAGGTTTTATTTATATGGGTCTTTTGCTTATTTTTGGCAATATCTATGTAAGCTTTTTTAATTTATCTGAGATTGCTAGTACTGATGCTCGAGAGTATATCTATATTTTAGCCCTTGGAATTATATTTTTCTTTATAAATCCAGTCTTATCCCAAAGTTTCCAATCACTTGGAAATTCGCTTACACCATTTTTAATAAACTCTATAGGGCTTGTGGCAAATATTATCCTAGATCCTCTTTTAATTTTTGGCCTTGGACCCTTTCCTCGATTAGAAGTGCGCGGAGCTGCACTTGCTACTGTTTTAGCTCAAGTAATTGTTACTATTACTTTTGTGATTGTAATTTTAAGTAAAAATCAATTGCTTAAAAACTCTATAAATCATTTTGATTATAAGAGAAATTGGATGAGTCAAATTTTTAGATTAGGAACTCCGGCAGCTCTTATGAATGTTTATATGGCAGTTGTCAGTATGATTTTAAATAAATTTATGGCAGGCTTTGGTGAAGCAGCTGTAGCAGCTTATTCTGTTGGTAGCCAGCTAGAATCTATAACTTGGAATACAACGGAGGGTTTACAAATAGGAATTGCAGCCATGGTGGGGCAAAACTATGGGGCTAAGCTTTTTGAAAGGGTTAGAAAAGTTATTAGAAAATCTTTTGAAATTGTCTTTGTAATTGGGGCGATTTCTATGGTTGTCCTTTATATTTTTAGGTATCCATTGATTAAGATTTTTGTCCCAAATGATCCAGAAACTATAAAACTTGGAGCCCTATACCTTGCAATTTTATCAGTTTCTCAAATATTTATGGCTGTAGAAATTGGTCTAAATGGTGCCTTTAATGGGATGGGAGATACTAAAACTCCTGCAACAATTGCAATTATTTTTAATACTCTAAGAATCCCTTTTTCTAAACTTTTTATGCCAATTTTTGGCGTGGCAGGAGTATGGATTGCTATGACCTTTACTTCTATCTTAAAGGGAACATTTAATATGGGGTTAATTTTAAGAAAAGTAAAAAGAGACCTCTACTAGTCCTATAACTTAATATAAGTTATAAATAAATTTTTAATAAATAGCTTTAACCCGGCAAATTTCAGTGTTTGCTGGGTTTTTCTTTTATCAAATATTCTAAAAATTTCTTTACAAATATTTTACTTAACTTTTACAAAACCAAGCAAATTATTAAAGTTTTATTAACTACTTTTACAAATAAAAAAGTATTATGCAAATAAATGCGAATTTTAAAACACCTTTATAAATACGCGATTTTACATTTGTTTTATATTTTCTTAATACACCTACCTTATATTTATAAATGAATGCTGGTTTTTGGCGAGCATATTTATTATGGTTAAATTTAAATAATTTCCAGCAAAATTTTTACAATTATAACTAGAAGGAGCATATATGAGCAATATAAAACTTGCGCATATCTACAAAGATTATATAGAAGGCCAACACGTGGTTAAAGACTTTAATCTTGATATAAAGGATGGAGAATTTATCGTGCTTGTTGGACCAAGTGGGTGTGGAAAATCAACCACTCTTAGAATGATAGCGGGCCTTGAAGATATTACTTCAGGACAGCTTTATTTTGAGGATAAATTAATGAATGATGTGCACCCAAAAGACCGTGATATAGCAATGGTTTTTCAAAACTATGCCCTATATCCCCATATGACTGTGGCAGAAAATATGGGTTTTGGTCTAAAAATGCAAAATAAAAATCAAAGTGAGATAGATAAAACAGTTAAAAGAACAGCAGATATCATAGGATTAACTGAATACTTAGATAGGCTGCCAAAAGAATTATCTGGGGGCCAACGCCAAAGGGTAGCCCTAGGCCGAGCTATTTCAAGAAACCCAAAAGTTTTCTTAATGGATGAGCCTCTATCAAATCTTGATGCAAAACTAAGAGTACAAACTAGGTCGGAAATCTCTAATATTTCAAAAGAATTTGGTAACACTACAATTTATGTAACCCACGACCAGGTAGAAGCTATGACCATGGCTGATAGGATTGTTTTAATGCGTGATGGGGTCATCCAACAAGTTTCTACACCAAAAGATATTTACTTATATCCAAATAATATCTTTGTAGCAGGTTTTATGGGTTCTCCTGCCATGAACTTTATCCCAGTTACCCTAACAGAAAATGGCCTTGAAACCCGAGATGGGCTTATAAAATTAAATGAAAGTATCCTTAATCAATTAGCCCTTAAAGGCTATATGAACAAAGACTTAATTTTTGGTATCCGTCCAGAAAATATAATTTTAGCTGGTGATTTGGATAAGGATAATAATCGTTATGTGCCATTTTCTACCAAGGTGCGCCTAGCGGAAATGCTGGGATCTGAAACTTTAATCCACTTTTTAGTAGACGATCAAAATATCATTGCTAAAGTAAATACACTTGATGAATTTAGCAGAAACCAAGATTTAACCCTAGCCTTTGACCTTGATTTTGCAAACTTTTTTGATAAAGATACTACAGAGCGCATAGTCCTTGATGATGAGAAAAATTATCAGAATGTTGTTAAAGAAAGGGGGGATGTAAGTGGAAAATCCGAACTCCAATATGAGAGATCAGATGAGTCAGACAGCATCGATAGCTCAGCACACATTTACCAACCATCCAAACAATAACGATGGCTATGACCCATTTTTTAAACCGGTTAAAAAAACTTTGTGGCAAAAAATGGCCAAGTATAAAACTTTCTATCTAATGCTTGCCCCAGCCATATTATTTTTTATAATATTTTCTTATTGGCCAATGACAGGAAATATCCTAGCCTTTAGAAAATTTTCCTTTAACTCCGGCATGTATGGGACTGGTTGGGTAGGCCTTCAATATTTTAAAGAGTTTTTTGCTGATAGGCAAACACCTATTTACATTAGAAATACTCTTATAATATCAGCTATAAAACTATTTATTTACCTACCGTTCCCTATAATATTAGCATTAATATTTAACGAAATATCAAATACAAAACACAGATCTATTTTTCAATCTATCACTTATTTACCATATTTTATTTCATGGGTAGTTGTAATTGGTATGTTAAATAAACTTTTTGCCCCAAATACGGGTTTGATTAATAATCTTTTAAGAGATATAGGGGCCAGTGATGGATCTAGGTTTTTTATGATGGAAAATGAATTTTTCTATCCAGCAGTCTTTGGAACTTATTTATGGAAAAATGTAGGTTGGGATTCGATTATCTATTATGCAGCTATTATGGGTATATCTCCATCTCTTTATGAAGCTGCAGCCATAGATGGAGCTAATAGACTAAAGCAAACCCGTCATGTCACCCTACCAGGGATTTCAAAAACAATTATGATTTTATTTATCATCTCCCTAGGTGGCATATTATCAGCTGGATTTGACCAAGTATACTTGATGCAAAATCCAGGTAACTACCAAGTATCAGAAATAATTGATACTTATGTTGTAAAAACTGGGCTTGAAAAAGCTCGTTATGGCCCAGCAACAGCAGTTGGTCTTATCCAAGGTCTAGTAGGACTTGGACTTACTGTTGCAGTTAACAAAGCAGCCGATAAATACGGCGAAAATTCTTTATGGTAAGAGGAGAAAATATGAATATTAAAAAATCTTTTAGCAAGGCTATGCTAATGGCAATGAGCTTAGTTGCCCTAACAGCTTGTGGAAATAACAATGAAACAACTACCACAACTGATAATAAGACAGAAACAACTCAATCAGCAGACAATAAAACAGAAGATGCTGATAAAAAAGATGGTAATAAGACTGCAGAAGATAATACTGACAAACCAGATTCATGGATTGCTGATAGAGAAATTAGACTTTTAGTTTTTGAATCAGCTGGAGATACTGGTGAAGGAACTATGAGCCCAGAAATTGCTCAATACATCAAAGATAAAACAGGAATCACATTAACAATTGAATCAGTATCAAATGAAGATTCTTATGAAGCTCTTGCAGCAGGTCTATCATCAGGAGATCTTCCAGATGCAGTTGCATTTTACCTAGATAACTCAGGTAGACCAGAATTTCCATTACTACTTAAAGCAAGTAATGAAGGCATGTTTGCCGATATCTCTGAGCCTTTAAAAGAAAGCAAGATCTATGGAAAATATTTCGAAGAAGGATATTTACCAACAGATACAAAAGATAATATTATGATGAGAGATGACCAAGATGGTGCAACATATCTAGTTCATATGTCAATTAATAGAAATCCTGCAGACCCAGGACGTAAATTATTTGGAAATATGTTTATTAGACGTGATATTGCAGAAGATCTTGGTGTAAAAACTGATGATATAAAAACAAGTGATCAATTAGAAGAATTATTAGAAAAAATTGCCAAGGGTGATTACAAAGACAATAACGGAAACCCTGTAACTCCACTAGGTCCAACATCATGGGGTGGTTCTGAAAGACCAAGACCATATAGAGATTTAATGTGGCAAGGTGAAGGCGAACAAAAATTTGCCAAAGACGGAGATACTGTAAAACACGAATCTATGACAGATTATGGTGAAAAAAGAGTTGCAAAAGTTCGTAAATGGTTAGAAGAAGGGCTAATGCACCCAGAATTCTATACAATGGAAGAAACCCGTGCCCAAGAAGGTATCCAAAATAAATCATTTGCTATCGTATCTGACTCTCATAACTATAGACCAGAAATTGCCAATGGAGAATGGATGCCATTAGGTGATATAAAAAGAGTAGATGGATCAGACAATATGGTAAAACCATACAAATCTGGATACACAGGTTGGGCAGTTCCAGCTACAACAGAAAATCCTGAAGAAGTTGTAAAATTTGCTGACTGGATGGCTTCTGAAGAAGGAAAACTACTATACTTCTACGGCTTAGAAGGTAAGCACTATGATATGGTAGATGGTAAACCAGTTCCTAAAAAAGAATTAGTAAAACTTCAAGATGAAAACCCAGATGAAGCTATCAAAGAAGGTTTCAGAGGCGTTAGAGCATTCTGGGGTGAACACTTTGCTTACACAGATATGGACAATCTAGGAGACTTTGGTGAAGAATCTTGGGGAGATAGTGTAAGAGGAGAAGAAGCAAGTGGGGCAGCAAAACTTCTTGAAGAATACAATTTCGATAAAAAGTTCGAAGATAAAGAAGTAATAGATGGTCTATATCCAAAAGCTTACCTATACGAATTTGAAGGCGAAGATGGTAACCTTACTCAAGCTCTAGAAGACTGGGATGATGCAATAGTTAAAGCTTACTACGCGACTAGTGAAGAAGAAGCAAATGCAATCCTAGACCAAGCTCGCCAAAGATTAAATGATGCTGACATCGAAGGTTTCTGTAAGTTCCTAGAACAAAAAGAAAAAGATGGAGATACAATATTCTATTAATATTTTAAGTAAAAATCCTTCTCCGAGGATAAACTAAATTTTCTCGGAGGAGTTTTTATTTAGGGAGGATTATGGAAAAATCAAATAAGGCCATCCAAACTAGTAGATGGTCACAAGTTATTTTTTATATTATTTTAATACTAATGGCCCTTGCTATTATTTTGCCATTTTTGCACATTTTAGCTCTAGCTTTCAACTCAGGCCAAGACGCGGCCCGTGGAGGTATAGCATTTTTTCCTAGAGAATTTACCCTAGAAAACTTTAAAGAAGTTTTTAAGCAAGACAATTTAATAAATGGATTTTTTATTTCTATTTTTAGAACTGTCCTTGGTACAGTTCTCGGTGTATTTTTAATGTCTATGGCAGCTTGGGCCCTTACTATCCCAGATTTACCAGGTAGGGGGAAAATTACATTTTTTATATTTTTCACCATGCTATTTAGTGGGGGAACTATCCCTTATTATTTAGTTTTAAGCCAACTAGGCCTTACCAATACAATTTGGGTTTATATTGTGCCAGGTTTATATAGTGTCACAAATATTTTGCTTTTAAGATCTGCCTTTTCTCAAGTGCCAATGAGTCTTGTAGAAGCTGCAAGAATAGACGGGATGAAAGAATTTAGAATCTTTACCGATATGGTTCTACCGATGAGTAAGCCAACACTGGCTACAGTTACTCTTTTTACAGCAGTAGGCCACTGGAATGACTGGTTTGCAGGAAGTTTTTACGTTAGAAATCAAAAATTAAAACCGCTTGCAACAATTTTACAAGATATGTTAACCCGCCAACAAGGTCTAGCAGATATTTTAGCGAAAAATGCAGGAGCAGCCTACCAACAGCTTGATAGGATCCAAGTAACAGGAGACTCTCTACAAATGGCAACTATTATTGTAGTTATTTTGCCAATAGTTATCATGTATCCTTTCATACAAAAATATTTTGTCCAAGGTATTACTATAGGTTCAGTAAAGGAATAGTATGGAATTTAAAAACAATACTTTTAAGATAGTACAATTTACCGATACACATTTTGGAAATCTACCTCACCACGAAGATGATATCAGAACTTTTAATTTGATTGATAATATTCTTACAAAAGAAAAACCAGATTTGATAGTTCATACAGGAGATATTATGTGGTCAGACGGGGTAAAGGATTCTGATAAAGTTTTTCAAATTGTAATGGAATATTTTGATAAATACGATATACCCCTTGCCATAACCTTTGGTAACCACGATAGCGAAGAAGGCATTACACGCTCAGAATTAAGAGAAATCTATGATAAAATAATCACAAATAAACCAGAAAAAATAGATAGCTTTATCATAGATGATAAGGAAAATTATCTAATCCCTCTAAGTGAAAATGGAGATGATCTTTTATATCTATACTTTATCGACTCTGGTGCTGATGATAGATTAGGCTTTGGAACCTATGAATGGGTTTTACCAGAGCAAGTAGAGTGGTTTAGAAAAACATCTGCTAAGTATAAGAAAAATGATGGTATAAAACGCAATATAATTTTCCAACATATTCCTGTACCAGAATATTGGCAAAGCAAGGAAAATATCTTATCAGGAGTCCAGGAAGAAACCAACGAAGAGATCTCAGCTCCAAAAATAAATACAGGTTTGTTTGCAAATATGCTTTTAAATGGTGAAACTTGGGGGATGGTAGTAGGCCATGACCACGAAAATAATTTTGATAGTACCCTACATGGCATCCACTTAGCCTATGCAAATTCATCAGGCTACCAAGCCTATGGAGATGTTCCAAAAGGAGCTACAGTTATTGAAATTACAAAAGATCCCTTTGAAATAAAAATTAGAAATATTAAAATTGATGCAGACAAATAGGAAACTTTTCACAAAAGAATATAAAGATCTGTTTTGGCCCTTATTAGTGGAGCAAATTTTCCTAACCTTAATAGGAAATTTTAATGTATTTTTATTCTCTCTTTTTAACGACCAAATGGTAGCGGCAATAGGTATATCTGACCAATTATTAAATATATTTGCTATGATTACAAATATTGTAGTCCTTGGAGCAAGTATTTTAATTATTCAAAATGCAGAAAAATCTAGGATGGCTTATGTAAAGTCGATTTTAAAAGAGTCTATAATTTTAAATGTGATTATAGCAATTTTAATAGTTATAGCCGTATTTTTATTTAATAGAGATCTTTTGATGTTAATGCAAACTCCAAGGGAACTTTTAGATGAAACTTCTATATATATAAGGATAGTGTCGGTTTCAATTATATTTTTAGCTATGACTTCGCTAATGCTAGGGGCTCTGCGTGCCTTTGGTTTTGTAAAAGTAGCAGTAAAAGTTTCTGTGATTAACACTCTTTTAGTGATTTTAGGAAACTCTCTTATAGTAATTTTTAACCTAGGGGGCATATCCTATATTGCACTTGCAACTCTAGTTTCTAGGCTTTTGGGTATGCTTTTAACCCTTTTTACTTTAAAGAAAAATATAGCAGAAATATTTGATTTTAAAGGTGGTTTTAGAAAGATCCCACTAAAAAAAGAAATATTGTCTTTAGGTATACCTTCGGCTATGGAGCAGATATCCTATAATTTTAGCCAAACTATAATTACTGCAATAATTGCCTCCCTTGGAACAATTGCTGTAAGTTCAAAAATTTATACACAAACTATCACCTCCTTTATATTTTCTATTGGGGTGGCAGCAGGTGTTTCTGGCAACCTTGTTATTGGTAATTTTTATAGAAACAAGGATTTTCAAAAAATAAAAGATTTTGGAGTCATAAATGCAAATAGGATAAGTCTAATTGCGGCAGGGGTAAACTTGATTTTAGCCCTTTTGGGCAGATTTTTGGTAAGTATTTTTACTAAGGATCCAGAAATTACATCAATAGTTAGCCAATTATTATTTTTCCAAATCCTTTTAGATCCTATGAGAGTGGCAAATGAGATTTTGGTAAATTCATTAAACGTACTAAAAGATGTAAAATTCCCAGTGGTAGTCGGAATAATCACTACCTATGCCTTAGTAATTCCTTTTTCTTACCTGTTTGTAAGTAAGCTGGGAATGGGGCTTAGGGCAGTTTGGATAATATTTATCCTAGATGAAGTTTTAAGAAGGCTTTTATTTACCATAAGATTTAAATCTGGTAAGTGGATGAGAATAAATGAGGTGGATGATGGATACTAAATTAAGAAATGTAATTTCCATGATTTTTGAAAAAATATATTATTTTTTGACTTATTCCATAGTATTTGTAGTTACTATGGTCATGGGTTTAGGGTTTTTAACTTTTGCCGGGGGCCATGTAATGCTTTTTGATTTGGTAAAAAAGATAGACGGTGAAAGATACAAGGAAAAGATAAAAGTATTTAAGTTTTTTAAGGAAAATATAATAAGCTATGCCCTTAAATACATAAAAATTAGCCTCTTATATGTAAGTTTAATATTAATTTTAGCCATAGACTTATTTTACTTTTCCACATCAATTCAACCACTGTTTACTGCTTTGTTTTATATAAACTTAATAATGGCCTTTATTTTAATAAATTCTATGGCAATAAGTTTTTACCTAATGGCAAAATATCCAGAGATGAAATTTAAAGAAATTTCAAAAAATGCCATATCATTAACAATAGTACACATGGTAGATATTTTAGTTTTAAATGTATTTATAATAGTAATAGCCTACCTACTTTCAAAGATTTCCGGTATTTTACTTATCCTTATATTACCTGGCATTGCAATTAATCTATCCTACAGATTTTACCGAAAAATTCTAGCAAAAAAATCTATTACCTATTTGTTGTTTAGTTTGAATTAACTTAACTTATAGCCTTAAAAAAGTACCAAGAAAAATTGAACTGACCCCTTAAAGTTGGACCAACCAACTTAAGGAGGTCAGTTTTTTATGGCAAAATATAGTACAGAATTTAAATATAAAGTAGTTGAAAGATACTTAGAAGGTAACGAAGGTTATGAGTCCTTAGCTAAGATATTTAACATCCCTAATAACAAATTAATAAGAGTTTGGGTCAATGCATATCAAACACTCGGTTATGATGGTTTAAAAAGATCTAGAAATAAACAATCATACTCTGTAGAATTTAAAAGAAATGTAGTAAAGTTGTACTTAACAGAAGAATGGTCCTATCAAGAGTTAGCCAACAATTTAGGTATGACAAATCCATCTATGATATGTACTTGGGTTGGCAAATATAGAAAGCATGGAATTGAAGGACTAGAACCTAAAAAGCGAGGAAGGCCTTCAAATATGACTACTAATGAAGATAAAAAGACTAGTAAATCAATAGATAAAGAATATACTCCAGAACAAAAAGATAGAATCAAAGAACTAGAAGATCAAGTGTATTGGCTACAAATGGAAGTAGATTTCTTAAAAAAAAAAGAAAGAATTGAGAGAAAGGGGCAAACTCAAAAAGAAGAAATAGCTAGGATAATACACGAACTTAGACTAACATACAAATTGAAAGATTTACTAAGTAAATTTAACTTCCCAAAATCAACATACATGTATTGGCAAAAAAGATTCGATAGAACTAACAAAGATGCTGATTTAGAAGAAAAAATATTAAATATAAGATCTAATCATAAAAACTATGGTTATCGTAGGATATATGATCAATTAAGAAATCAAGGAATACTCATAAACAAAAAGAAAGTACAAAGATTAGTCCAAAAGCTAAAACTACAGGTTAAAAGCTTTGGAAGAAAATCTAAGTATTCATCATATAAAGGACATATAGGAAAGTTATCAGATAACTTAATAAGTCGTAATTTTAAATCAGTAAAACCACATCAAAAGATAACAACAGATATATCAGAATTTAAATATTACACTACTGATGATAAATCTAATACTAGAATAGGTAAACTGTACTTAAATGCATTTCTAGATATGTATAACGGTGAGATAATATCATATTCCATAAGTAAAAGACCAACAATTAAAGCGATATTAACTCCACTAGAAGAAGCAATTAAGTTAACAAGTGACTGTAAAGAAAGAATATTTCATTCAGATCAAGGATGGGGTTATCAGATAAAACAATACACAAAAACACTTAAAGAATATGGAATAACCCAAAGTATGTCAAGAAAAGGGAATTGTTTAGATAATGCTCCTATGGAAAACTTCTTTGGAATATTAAAACAAGAAATGTATTATGGTCAAACTTACAAATCCTATGAACAACTAAAACAAGCTATAGATATGTACATAAAATATTACAATGAAGAAAGAATAAAAGAAAAATTAGGATACTTATCACCAGTAGAATATAGAAAAAAGAATGCAGTTTAGAAATCGACTTTCCCCTAGGGGAAAGTACAAACAAAAACATCAGACATAAATATATATCTATGTCTGATGTTAAGTCCAACTTTTTGGGGTCACCTTAAAATTTTGGTGTTTTACATATCAATTAATCTAACGACGAGTAATGAATAATATAAATAATATAACAAGTGGGAATATTAACAAATCTCTTCTAAAACTATCATTACCTCTAATTACTACCGCTTTCATCCAAGTAGCCTATAATTTTGTAGATATGATTTATTTAGGCAGGATAAGTACAGAGGCTATTGCAGGAGTTGGTATTGCTTTTTTTGTATTCTGGTTTGCAATCTCACTTTCTATCATTCCAAAAGTAGGAATGGGTGTATTTGCATCAAGAGCATACTGATCAAACAATAAAAAAGAGACTGTCAAAGTTATACATAATGGATTAGTTCTTGCAGCTATTATAGGGTTGCTTTATACACTATTTATTTTTATGTTTGGTGATAGTTTTATAGATATCTTTAAATTAAGTAGTAAATCAAATGGTTTTGCGAAGGATTATTTATTTTTCAGTGGATTTGGTATTATCCTATTTATTATAAACCCTGGAATTTCCCAAGCTTTCATTGCAATAGGAGATCCCCTAATCCCTTTTACCTTTAATACAATAGGTGCAATTATAAATATCATCCTGGATCCAATTATAATATTTGGATTAGGATCTTTTAAAGGGTTAGGAGTAAAAGGAGCTGCTTTAGCTACCGGTATTGGTCAATTGCTTGTTTTTATGGGATTTCTTATTATTATTTTAAAAAGATATGGGATAATAAAAAAAGCATTTGAAAGAAGTGAATATGAATACCGATGGATTAGGGATATTTTTATGCTAGGATTACCTGCAGGAGTTCTAAGTGGTTTTCAACATATTGTTACAATAATCCTTAATGGATATACATCAAGGTTTGGAGATATAGCGGTAGCAGTATCTTCAATAGGCCATCAAATAGAATCAATAACCTGGAATACAACCGACGCCATTCAGATGGCTATACAGTTCTTAATAGGTCAAAACTATGGTTTGGGGAATAAGACGAGGATAAAAGATGCAGTTAGAGCTAGTCTTAGGCTTACTATATTTATAGGGATTATGAGTGGAGCTATTCTTATATTATATAGAGAAAGTTTAATGAAAATATTTATACCAAGCGATAATGAAACTATTAATCTTGGAATGAAATATTTATCAATAGCCTCCGTAAGTCAAGTGTTTTTTTCGGCAGAGTCTGGGTCTACAGGTGTATTTAATGGTTTAATGGATTCTAAGACACCTTCTATAGTTGGCTTAGTGTTTAATTTCTTAAAGATTCCACTTTCTCTAATACTTATGAAGAACTTAGGAGTAGAAGGGATATGGATTTCTATAACTATCACTACAATTATAAAGGGATTGTTGGATGTTATTTTGATAAAAAATAAATGCAGAATCTTGCTGAAAAAATAAAGCGAACATTTTCGTGAACTTTAGAATATTAAAAAAATTTTTCAAAAGAAGATTTTTCTTAATAAAAAATTTACTTTTAGTTAATTTAAACCTTACATGTTTAAATTAATATCTTTATTGAGACTAAACTAAGGAGGGAAAATTGGAAAAAATTGTTTTAGAAAATATATCTAAAAAATATGACAATGCTGATCGATTTTCTGTCAAAGATTTTAATATTAAGATTCAACAAAATGAATTTATAGTTTTTGTAGGCCCATCTGGATGTGGTAAATCCACAACCCTTAGAATGATTGCTGGACTAGAAGATATAACTGAAGGAAATCTTTACCTAAATGGTAAAAGAATGAATGATGTTGCCCCAAAAGATAGGGGAATCGCAATGGTTTTTCAAAACTATTCTTTATATCCACACCTTAATGTTTATGAGAATATAGGTTTTGGATTAAAGATTAGAAAAGTTCCTAAGGAGCAGATGAATAGTAAAATCAGACAAGCTGCTAAAATATTGGATTTAACAAGTCAACTAGAAAAAAAACCATCTGAACTTTCAGGTGGGCAAAGGCAAAGAGTGGCTCTTGGTAGGGCTATTGTTAAAGAATCAGACATAATGCTTATGGATGAACCTCTTTCAAACCTTGATGCAAAGCTTAGAGTAAGCATGAGAAAAGAAATCGTAGAACTTCAACAAAAGCTAGAATCTACAGTAATCTATGTAACTCATGACCAAACAGAAGCCATGACTATGGCTACAAGGATAGTTTGTATGAATAATGGAGTAATCCAACAAATCGGAACTCCAAAAGAGTTATACGAAAACCCAACAAACTTGTTTGTTGCTGGATTTTTAGGATCTCCAAACATGAACTTTATAGAAGGAAGAATAGAGGGTGGACAATTCTTTAATAGACATAATCATTTAATTGCTAAAGGCTTAAAAATACCAAATCAAGACCACGTAACCTGTGGTATCAGACCTGAAAATATGGAGATCACACCGATAGATGATGGTATGGCATTTGATGTAAAATTTGTTGAGTTACTTGGATCTGACTATCATGTCCATGGAGATATGGATGGAGATTCAATGACATTAAGAATACCGGCAAAAGATATCGATGATATTAGCACTGGAGTAGTAAATATTGATACAAAGAATGAATATTTACAATTTTTTGGAAAAGATGGAAACAGAATTTATGGAGATGATATTTTAAATAAAGAAGTAAGCTCAATAGTTAAAAACAAGTCTAATATAAGTTCATCTAAATCTGACAAAATTGTAGTAGAAAGTAGATGATTATGGCTGAAAGAACAGTATCATTACCAGCCAAAATATATAAAAGAGATAAAATGAGGCCCTACGAATTTATATTATTTGTAATCCTACCTCTTATTCCACTGGCCGTATTTTGGTTTATACCAATGATAGCAACCTTCGTATATTCATTTACTAATTGGGATTATATATCTCCAACATATGATATAGTCGCACTTAAGAATTATAAAGACCTTCTAACCTCTAGCGATTTTTATGGCGCATTAAAAAATACGTTTGTATTTGGTGTTGGAACAGTAATACCTATTTTAATACTTGGATTTATATTTGCTTTAATAATTACATCAAATCCCAAGGCTAAAAGTATATTCCAGAGTTTACTCTTCTCACCTTGGATAACACCAATGGTTGCTATGAGTATAGTTTGGAGCTGGATGTTTAGACCAGAGGTAGGAATTATAAATAAAATGCTTAGTGTTTTTGGTATAAATGGGCCAGCTTGGCTTCAAGATCCAAAATATGCTATGACAGCAATAATCATAGTAACTATCTGGAAACAAGCAGGTTGGGCTATGCTATTTTATACAGATAGTATGAGCAAAATTCCTGAAGGGATTTTTGAGGTAGGTGACCTTGAAGGGGCTAATATATGGCAAAGAATTAGATACATCTATCTACCATATACAAAGTCTACAACTATGGTTCTTCTTATAATGAACCTCATTAACTCGATTCAAGCATTTGACCAAATATCAGTTTTAACTAGTGGTGGTCCCGCTGGATCTACTAGAACACTTTTGTATCTGTTTTATCAAAAAGCATTTGAGTCATTTAATATGGGTGAGGCCACATCGGTAGCAATTGTTATAGTAATTATTACAGCTCTTTTAGCTGTTATTCTACTAAGAGTTCAAAGGAGGTTTAACGATTAATGAGAGAAAGTAAAAGTAGTAAAATCATAAAATATATTTTGCTTATCTTATTTAGTATTTTAACTTTCTTCCCGCTTTTATGGATGATTGTAAACTCCTTTAAACTAAGTGAAAATATATTGAAAAATCCACTAAATTTAGCTCCTGACTTCTTAGATTTTAGAAATTTTAAAGGAGCTATGGAGCTAGCACCATTTAATCTATATATATTTAATAGTATATGGACATCTCTTGCAATAGTATTTTTGCAAGTTCTTCTAAGCCTTATGATGGGATTTGCTCTTTCTAGATTTGAGTTTAAGGGCAAAAAAATCTTATTTAGAGCAATATTTTTAACATATATGCTTCCATCTGCAGCAACATATGTACCTAGCTATGTAATTCTTGCTAATATGGGACTTATAGATACAAAAATGGGAATTATTATTTCCAATATAGCGTCTGTATTTGCTATATATATGTTTTATAACACTTTTAAATCAGTACCAAATGAAATGATAGAGGCAGCAGAAATTGACGGAGCAACCAACGCTCAAATCTTATTTAGAGTCTTAGTTCCTGTTTCTAAGTCTACTATTATTACTACATCATTGGTACAATTTGTAGCTATGTACAATAACTACATGTGGCCATCACTTATAACACATAGTAAAGAAAATTACTTGATTAGTGTTGGCTTAAGTCAATTTTTCTCAGGGCAAGGTAACTTTTCGGCAAACTTACCTAAGCTAATGGCGGCAAACACAATTTCAGTATTACCACTTTTAGTATTATTTATAGTATTACAAAAATGGTTTATAAAAGGAATAAGCGACAGCGGAGTGAAAGGATAAAAAATGAAATCAATCGCAAAATCACTATTAGGACTTGCAGCATCATTGATGCTATTTACATCATGCTCTAGCCCAGTAAAAAACACACAAACCAAAACAAGTTCTGAAACATCAACAAATCAAACATCTACAGATGGTCCTGTAGAAATCCAATATTGGTATGGATTAGGATCTGTAGCTGGAGAAACAATGGAATCTATTATAAAAGATTTTAATGAATCTCAAGATGAAGTTAAAGTTACGGGTGTACAACAATCAAGCTATGATGAAACTTACCAAAAGGTTCAAGCAGCTATAGCTGCTAATCAACCACCAGCAGTATTCATTTCTGGTAATTATAGTTCTATTGCTTCAAAAGGCATTTTTGCAGATATTGAACCATACCTAGATGAAACATTTGATAAAGATGATTATCTAGATGTATTCATGGATCCAGCTTATGTAGATGGAAAACTTTATGGTCTTCCAGCATATGGTACTACACAAGTAATTTATTATAGAAAAGATAAGTTAGAAGAAGCAGGTATAGATCCAAAAGAAGCTTTCAGTTCTTGGGAAAAAGTATATGAAACAAGCAAGAAACTAGTAGATGATGGAGTTACAACATATGGTCACCTTCCAATGTGGGGCCCAGATAACCTAACTGATATTGCACTATCAAATGGTGGAAAAATTCTATCAGATGATGGAACAGAAGTACTAATTGATTCACCAGAATGGGTAGAAGCTTGGAATTTCATAAGAGAACAAGTATATGATAATAAACTTGCTAAAATTGAATCTGGTGGAGAAGGATGGGAATATTGGTATAGAACTATCGATAGCGTGATGAATGGTCAAGCTATGAGTTATACAGGTTCATCAGGAGACAAGGGTAATCTTGACTTTAGTATAATTGATTCAATACCACAACCAGGTCTTAATGGAAATCCCGCAAAACCACAAGCTGGCGCACTTTATCTAGTAATTCCTGAAAAAGCAGGTGAAGAAGAAAAGAAAGCTGCAGCAAAATGGATTCAATATTTTACAAGTCCTGAAGTTTCAGCAAAATGGTCAAAAGCCATAGGATATATTCCAGTGAGAAAATCCGCTAATGAAGTGAAAGAATATAAATCTTTTATAGAAGAAAACCCATATGCAGGAGTTCCATTTGAACAAGCTCAAACAGCATCACCATCTTTTGTAGACCCAACAGGTGGTCAAATTACTGATGAACTTACAAAAGCTGCAGATAAGCTAGAACTTCAAAATGTAGATGCAAGTGAAGTATTATCAGAAGCTAAGAAAAACGCTCAAGCAGCTCTTGATAAATATTTAAGTGAGAAAAAGTAGCATGGAAAAATTTAGCATGGTGTTAGAACCTGGCTATCATAATTTAGATTTAGATATATTTAATATAAATTCTAATATTAAGGTTAGTGTTGAAGGAAAAGAGTTTTTTATGACTCTTTTTCTTTTTCAAAATGATAGACAGATTTGTCAAATAACATGTAATAAAAGTACAAGTAGGATTATTAGTGATGAAAAATCTATAACTTCTCCAGCATGCGAAGGTATAGAATATAATGGAAGTATTTCACTAGAATATGAACTTTATGTATTTAATGATCAGACAATAGTAGAGATTTCTATTGACTCGGCAGATATCGATGAGATTACTCATTATCAAAACGAAATAGATATTTATAAAGATAGGGTTTTATGTGATGATGAAAAATGGTATGCAGGAGACTTTCACACTCACACATTTTACTCAGATGGAAAACTAAGCCGTGAAGAAAATTTAATAGTTGCAAATATGCGAGATTTAGATTTTATTACACCAACTGAACATAATGTATTCCATAAAACATGGCCGGAATCAAATTTGCTAATTGTTCCAGGGATGGAATTTACAAGTACTCTTGGTCACTTTAATATTATCTTTTCTGAAATTTCATCTCTAAAAAAAGGTGAACTTAGAGAATTTCAGACAGAAGATGATTTTACAAAGCTTTTGAAAAGCTATGCAGATAAAGGGATAGTAAGTCTTAATCATCCATTCCTTGCTCCATGGGAATTAAAAATGGGAGACTTTGATTTAAATAATATCATAACAATGGAAATTATTAATGATCCAACATACGAAGATAACCACAAGGCTAACGAGATGAGTTTAAAAGCATGGTCTATTATGCTAAATGATGGTTACAAGGTTGTTGGTATTGGTGGGTCAGATTCTCATAATATTCCGCAAGAAACCTATGAAAATAGTTTGTTTCCCTCACTTATAGGAGATCCTAAAACTTGGATTTACTCTAAGTCTCTTTCTAAAAAAGACTTAAAGCAAGCTTTACTAGACGGAAAAGTATCTGTTAGCCGTGAAGATGTGATCGAACTACAACAAAATGGTAATAAGTTCTACGCAGAAGTTTATCGAAAAAATTACCACAAATCTAAACTTAAAATTCAATGGATAGTAGATGGTAAAATTGTAAAAGAAATACCATCAAATACAGATTTTTTTGAATATAATCCAGGAGAAGAGTATTCGTGGATTAGGGTTGACGTAAGAACAGAAGAAGATTTACTATATGGATTTACTAATCCGATAATTTTTAATAAAGAGATGAAAAAAAACCACGAATTATCAACCTGGAATGACCTACTGGATAAAATGAATGATTAAAGCAATTATATTTGATAAAGACGGAACACTTTTAGAATTTTCAGATATCTGGTATAAAGGAATAATAAAACTATTAGATAGCCTAAATTTAAAAGAATCAGACTATAATAAATTAAAGTTTGAGATAGGAATAGATAAGAACTCAAAAATACGAGAAAATAGTATCCTAGCCTCTGGAAGTATAAAAGATTTAGCAGACTGCATAGATAAATATAGTCATATACCTGTATTAGAAAAGGACATAGAAGATATTTTTATTGAGACTATAAAAGAAAATCCGGAAAAAGTTAAACAAACTTGTGATTTAAGAACTTTATTTACTTACTTAATAGATAATAAGATTAAAATAATAGTATCTACAAGTGACAACCTAAAAGTAGCGGAAAAGATGTTTGATATACTAGGAATTATAACTCAAATAGACTATTTAATATCAGCAGATTGCTTTCCTGCAAAACCAAATCCATCATCAATAGAATTTATTAAAGATAAATTTAAACTTGAAAATGAACAAATACTTATGGTAGGGGATAGCAGAGTCGATATGGAATATGGAATCTTAGTAAAAGCTTCAGTCGGTGTGCTATGTGGTACAGGAAGTGAAGAGATGCTAAGACAGTATGCTGATATAATAGTAGAAAATCCATTAGAACTTATAGACATTTTATATAAATTTGATTAGAGCAAGGAATAATCCTTGCTTTTTTATTTCAAATCTTCAGCCTTAACCTCATAAATATCATCAACAGCAAAGTCGACAATTTCTTTTATTTCATCCCATTCTTTATCATTCCAAAGGAAGTCTTAAATTCCACACATTATTACTCCGGCTTTTTTTGCGTCTTCTAGGGCATATGCGGCATCATCAAATAAGATTAGATTTCTTGTATCTACATCTAGAACTTTTGCTGTATTTTGCCAAAATTCTACTTGATTTTTCTTTAGATTTGTTAAATCGGGTGTGAAAATTTCTGTGAAGTAATCATATATTCCAAGTCTTTTTAGGGCTGCTTTAACAAGGGATGAGCTATTTGATGATGCTACAGCCATTTCATAGCCCTTTTCATGGAGAGATTTTATTGCTTGTATTACACCTTCTTTTTCAGGAATGGAATTTCTATATCCATCTTCCAGTGTTCCATCAAGGTAGTCGGTGACTTCTTCTTCGCTCATGCCAGTTACAAAGTTTTCCCAAATATATGTTACACAATTTTCGTACGATAGGAATTCAATTTGAATTCTATCGTTTTCACTTATAGTATATAAGCTGCTGCCAGATTTTTCTATCAAATCTTTCATACTTTTAACCAAAGCCCCATAAAATCAATTAGGGTACCGCCATAGACAAGTAATAATTTCATATTTTTTCGCTTTCTTTTCCTTGTGATTCTTTCATACCCGATCAAAATAATATTATTTTGTAATACGTTTATATAGATGCTTGTAAGAGTCTTTACTAATCACTATAATGATTATAGGAGGGATAGTGATGACAGATTATAGAAAAGAACGCGATTCTCTAGGTGAAATTGAAGTAGCTTCTGATGCCTTATACGGAGCAAATTCTTTAAGAGCTAAAAACAATTTTAATATTACATCCACATCAATGGATAAAGAGATGATTAATGCTATTGTTGAGGTCAAGAAAGCATGTGCTATTGAAAATGAAAAAATAGGACTTTTGACTAAAATTCAAAAAGATGCCATAGTTGTGGCCTGCAACCAAATTTTAGCTGGCCAAAATCGAGAAAACTTTATAGTAGACCCTATCCAGGGTGGGGCTGGCACTAGTTTTAATATGAATGCCAATGAAGTTATTGCAAACATTGCCGAAGTAAGCCTTGGGGGTAAGCTTGGTGAATACAAAATAATTCATCCAAATGACCATGTAAATAAGGGCCAATCTACCAACGATGTTATACCTACTAGTGGGAAAATTGCTTTAATTAGATATTTTAAAGAATTAATCGAAGAAACTAACCAACTTATAGATTCTTTAAACAAAAAAGCTGATGAATTTGCTGAAGTCTACAAAATGGGCAGGACCCAATTACAAGATGCTATCCCTATGAGTCTAGGCCAAGAATTTGCGGCTTATGCAAAAGTACTATCTCGTGATGTGAAAAGGTTTGAAAGGGTAATAGAGGACCTATCTGTTGTAAACCTAGGTGGAACAGCTATTGGAACAGGGTTAAATGCAGATAAGAAATATGTGGATGAAGTAGTTGATGTATTGGCTAAAGTTACTGGTCTTAATTTAAAACAAAGTGAGGACTTGGTGGATGGCACTCAAAATCTAGACGCTATTCTTTTTGCCTCATCTGTTTTAAAAACCTTTGCAGCTAGCCTTTCAAAAATTTCTAATGATTTAAGATTAATGAGTTCTGGTCCTCAAACTGGGATTTTCGATATAAAATTGCCTGCCAAACAAGCTGGATCATCCATAATGCCAGGCAAGGTAAATCCTGTCATCCCAGAAGTAGTAAACCAAGTTTCCTTTTTAGTTATAGGAAATGATGTTACTGTGACCATGGCAGTTGAGGCAGGACAACTAGAGTTAAATGCCTTTGAACCTGTAATTTTCTACAAATTATTTGAATCCTTAAAAACTTTAAAGGGGGCTATCTATACCCTAAGAGTAAATTGCATTGATAATATAATTGCTAATAAGAAAAGATTAAAGGATCAAGTGGAAAAAAGTGTTGGTCTAGTAACGGCCCTTGCCCCTCATATAGGCTATGAGAAATCATCTAAAATTGCTAAAAGAGCTTTAAAAACTGGTGAAAATATAAGAGATATAGTCCTAGATGAAAATCTTTTATCAGATGATGAATTAGACAATATTTTAGACTTAAAAAAGATGATAGAACCTGGGATACTAGGTGAAAAAGATTTAATTTAAGAGGTAATAATGAAAAATAGAATAGAGAAAGATTCCCTAGGAGAAATTGAAGTACCAATCAATGCCCTATGGGGCGCCCAAACCCAAAGATCTATTGAAAATTTCCCAAAAGAAAGTGAGACCATGCCAAAATCATTATTAATGGCCCTAGTAAATATCAAAAAGGCTGCAGCCAAGGTAAATAATGATGAGGGCAAACTTGATGATGAGAAAAAAGATTTAATCAACTATGCTTGCAATCAAATCTTACTAGGCAATTATGATGATCAGTTCCCATTAACTGTGTGGCAAACAGGGTCTGGCACCCAAACCAACATGAATGTAAATGAGGTGATTGCTCACATAGCCAACAAAAAGGCAGGGGAAGATATCATCCATCCAAACGATCATGTAAATATGAGCCAGTCATCCAATGATGTTTTCCCAACAGCCATGCATGTAGCAAGTTTTTTAAATATTACAGAGGATTTATTTCCAGCCATAGAGGAAACTATTGAAACTTTATGCAAAAAAGAAGATGAATTTGACATTATAAAAACAGGGCGTACTCACTTGCAAGATGCAACTCCTATAAGGCTATCCCAGGAAATTTCTGCTTGGAAAATGATGCTTGAGCGTGACTATGAAATATTAAAAAATACTAGCGATTCTTTAAGGAAGCTAGCTATCGGCGGGACTGCAGTAGGGACTGGATTAAATGCATCTAATAATTTTGGGGAAAATGTAGCTTTTGAGTTATCAAACTTACTTGATACAGAATTTACTGCTGATAGTAACAAATTTTACCAACTATCTAGCAAAGCAAGTCTAGTAGTTAGTCACGGGGCCATAAAAACTTTAGCAACTGATTTATATAAAATAGCAAATGATATTAGATTTTTATCTTGTGGACCAAGAAGTGGGATAAATGAGCTTAATATCCCTGCTAATGAGCCTGGCTCATCCATTATGCCAGGTAAGGTAAATCCTACTCAAGTTGAGTCTTTAACTATGGTTTGTATCCAAGTAATGGCCAATGATTTTGCAATTTCTATGGCTAATAGCCAAGGGCAATTACAGTTAAATACCTATATGCCACTAATAATTTATAATATAGACCAATCCATAAATTTATTAGCCAAATCTCTAAGAAGTTTTAATGAAAATTTACTAGAAGGACTAGGAGTAAATAAAGAAAATATAGAAAAAAATCTAGAAAATTCATTAATGCTAGTTACAGCCCTATCCCCAAAAATCGGCTATGATAAGGCCAGTGAACTTGCAAAATATGCCTTTGATAAGGGTCTTACTTTAAAAGAAGCTAATGGGCAATTAGGATTTTTAGATGAAGATGAATTTGATAGCTTGGTTGATCCTTCTAAAATGGTTTAGAATGTATCTTTATTATTGAAGCATGATTTTACTAAAAGATAAGTTTAAAAACTATATTAATATTAAAAAAGATACCGAATACCCGGTATCTTTTAATTTTATCTATCCTAACAGATTATCAACATCTATTTCCCAAATACCATCTAGGTATAAGCTAGCATTTTCTTTTATATCTTCCCATTCATTTTCATTATATGGAAAATCTTTTACTCCGCAGGTATTAATACCTACCTTATTTGCAGCCTTTATTGCATATAGGGCGTCATCATATAAAATAACTTCGATTGCATCTACTCCAAACTGATCGATAGCGTATTGCCAATATTCTTTGTCTGATTTTTTGGAGTCAGTCAAATCAGGTGTGGTTAAAAAGCTAAAGTATTTGTCTATATTTAATCTTTCAAAGGCAAGTTTTAAATAAATTGAATCTGTTGATGAAGCTATAGCCATTTCATAGCCTTTGTCATGGAGTTCTTCTAATTTTTTTAAGGCTCCATCTTTTGGTAATAGGGAATTTTTGTAGCCATCATGGATAATCTCATCAAAATATTCTCTAACTTCTTCTGTTGTCATATCTGTTGCCATTTCATTTGCGATAAATTCGCACATGCCTTCTAGGGGTAGGGCTTCTATCTTGCCCTTTTCTTCCTTGCTAAGAGTATCAAGTCTAAAACCATATTTTTCAAACACTTCATTGATTGGGTCTACCCAGATATGCATAGAATCAAGGATTGTCCCGTCACAATCAAATAATAATTTCATTTTTTCTCCTTTAATTTACAAAAATTGGGGAAGTTGTCACTAGTCTAATATTTTCCTTATCATTTAAGTTTCCAAGGACTTCAAATCTTAGATACCCTTTTTTAGGATTTATAATAAAGTCGATGTTTTTACCATAGCTAATTTCTTTTTCAAAAACTATCTGATTATTGTTATAAATAAGGATTTTTCTAGCAATCGCCTCTATATACTTGGTGTTTTTAAAAGAACCTTCTTTAATGCTGATGGTTCCAGTAAATTCTTCTTCATTTATCATATCCCCAATGTCTGCTTTATTAAAATTATAAGTAAATATAGGTCCATAGGTAAGGTAAGTATTGGCGTTTTTTATAGCACGTAAAGTATTTTTTTCGTTTATTTCACCCTCTATACCCACCATATTAATAGGCACTGTATCATCATCCTTTGATTTTACATGCCAGTCACGTCCTCCTAGGGCTGCTAATTTATAACCATCATTTAAAAGTTTTTTCCAAAACTTATAGGCAAGTATTGTGGACTTGCTATCTTCAGAATTTTCACCATTTACTAGCTCTAGGTAAGAAAATTTTGAGTAATCCTTTATATTAAATTCAAAATGGCAGCCGGTGCAGATTGGATTGCCCATATCAAAGGGGTGGTTTATGGAAAATACTGCATCTGGATTTTTCTCTCGAATTTCATCTATACAAGCTTCCATATTGCTAAGAGTTGCCTTGGTATAATTTCCCGCATCATGGGCTCCTAAAATCAGTATATGACCAAAAAATGTAGTCCATTCTACCCCATGAAAAACTGGAAGAATGTCTTTATCAAAACCTCTTTCATAAATTTCATCAACTCCTGCATCCGTATTGTGGTCTGTTAAAAACATAGCCTTGTAACCAAAGTCTTTGGCATTTCTTACCACCTCTTCTGGGGTTAAGTGCCCATCGGAATGGTGAGAGTGGGAATGGAGTAAGACTGGATAATATTCTAATTTACTCATCTATGGCCTCCAAGGAAATTTTTGCAATAACCTTGCTATTACAAGAGTGCATGGATAGGACAAACTCATAAGATCCAGGGCTTACATCAAATTTTTTATAGCCTCGGGAAGAATAATCTTTGCTGACTGTAATCTCTTGGTCATTTACCTTATTGTGATAAGCACCTACGAATTTACCCTCATAAAAAAGACTGGTTGTTAGAAAATTTTCTACATTTGCATCAAGAGTGCTAGCGCGGTCCGTGTCAGTATAAATACCATCTTGCAAATATTTATCTACTGCTTCTTTTAAGGGGTCAATCTTTTCATCATCCGGCACTAGGGTTGGCGAATATGAAAGTTTAATGATTAATCTATCAAAATTTTTATCAAGCACAAAGGGAAAACGCCTGTGGGTTAGGCTATCTTCCTTATTTAAATTTAAATTTTCATCTATAATTAACATTTAAGTATCCTTTTATGTTTACATATCAATAGTGATTATAAAAAAAGACTATTAGACTAGTGTAATTTTTATGTAAAATCTAAATTTACAAGGCTTTTGTGCTATACTTTAAATATAGAAATGATTAAGGAGTTTATTTTGCATATATTAGTTGATTTGTACCTTACCTTTGCCCAAATTGGTTTATTTACCTTTGGTGGTGGCTATGCCATGCTGCCACTTTTGGAGCGAGAGGTAGTGGATAATAAAAAGTGGGCCAGTCGTGAAGAAATATTGGATTATTATGCAATTGGCCAGTCGACACCTGGCATTATTGCAGTAAATACTGCAACTTTTTGCGGTTATTCTCAAGCGGGAAATTTGGGAGGGATCATTGCCTCTTTAGGTTTTATCACTCCATCTATAATTATTATTTTAATTATTGCCAATTTTTTACAGGCTTTTAGCCACATTACCTGGATTCAGCATGCCTTTGCCGGTATTAGAGTAGGAGTTTCTGCCTTAGTTTTTTATTCAGTTTTAAAAATGGTAAAGAAAAATGCAAAGACACCGCTTAAGTTTGCAATATTTTTACTGACTTTTGTTGCTATAGGATTTTTACAAATATCCCCAGTTATTATTGTCATAAGTGTGGGTGTCCTTGGAATTCTACTAGGAAGGGTGGATAAAAATGCTTAGATTAATTTGGGAATTTTTTAAAACAGGAATCTTTGCCATAGGTGGGGGCATGGCCACTATTCCATTTTTACAGGAAATGGCCAAGGCCTTTGGCTGGTTTAGTGAAGAAGACCTCTTAGATATGATAGCAGTTTCAGAATCCACACCGGGAGCCATTGGTATAAATCTTTCTACCTTTGCTGGCTTTAAATCTTATGGAGTAGGTGGAGCAATTTTAGCAACCCTTGCCCTTATTACAGGACCTATTATAATTACTTTAATAATTGCAAGGGCAATGGCAAAGTTTAAATCATCTAGGATAGTCCATGATATGTTTGAAACCATCCGTCCAGCCACTGCGGGATTAATCCTTGGAGCCATGAGCTCAGTTATAGCCCTAACTCTTTTTAATATTCCCTTATTTAAACAAAGTGGAAATTTATTTGATCTTATAAGAGTGCTGCCTCTTACATTTTTTGGTATTTATCTTTTTGCATTAATTAGGTTTAAAAAAGTCCATCCGCTTGCAATTATTTGCGTAAGTGCTTTAGTTGGAGTAATATTTAATTTATAAATACTAATTTGAGGGCATAATATATTTATATAAGTTCTAAGGAGAATAAATGAAAAATAAATTATTATTATTATCAGCTCTTGTGGTGCTAACAGCGTGTGGTAACCAAGCTGCTGATAAGGTAGATGATAAAGAAGAAAGTCAATTAAAAAGAGAAGAAATTATAAATCCTGAGCCAAAATTAAATAAGGATACTATAGAAGAAGAGTTAGAAGAACATAAAGATATAAAAGAAGAAGTTTTAAGAGACCAGTTAGAAGAAGGAGTAGCTGTATTTAAGGCCCTAGATGGTGAAAGCCTTCATAGTATGTTTGAAGATAGTCCTCAAATATACACAACCATTGATTTTGGAAAAGATGGTAAATTTACGGGAGAATATTTTGCCACCAAAGAGGCAGACGGATATGATGCTGGCCTAGATGAGGTTTCTGGAGAGGGACAGCTTCAAGAACAACACGCCAGCACCTATGAGGGTCAATTTGAATATGTTGAGCAAATCAACCAACTAACCTACAAATTAAAATTAAAAGAGCTTAATATTACCTCAGAACCTGGTGTAGATAGTGAAATCCCACAAAAAGCCTATGTTGATTTTACTAAACAACTAAAGGTAGGGGATGAGTTTACAGTTTATTTAGATGGGGCTCATATACCCCCTTATGATAGAGAGGGTACAGCCCTAGAAAATCAAATAAATCCAGTGTCACCACCACAAGGTAGGGAAGTTATAGTAGACCATGCCTTTGGTCCAATTATTTATAGTCCAAGCGAAGATGTAGTTTGGAAAACTTTTGTTTATTAATATGTAAGCACTTTCATAAAAGACGGGAAGACTTCCGTCTTTTATTTTGATAAAATTTATAAAGAGGAGATTAGAGATGATAGAAAAAATACCTACAATATTTGACACAGATCCAGGCATAGATGATGCCTTTGCCCTTAGTTTTTTAAACAAAAGCGATATTTTTGATGTAAAAATGCTCTCATCAGTTGCAGGTAATGTAAAGCTCTTCCACACCACAAGAAACTTACAAGGCTTAGCAAAAGCTATGGATTGGGAGATTCCGATTTATAAAGGCCTTGAGAAACCAATTTTAGGTAAACAAATTTTAGCAGAGGGCTTTCATGGGGAAAATGGTCTTTTAGGTTATGTTTTTAAAGATGAAGATTTGGCAAAATTGGAAAATAAATCTGCTATTTCTGCAATGGTTAAAGTTTTAGAAGACAATGAGAAAACTTTAATCATAGCCGTAGGACCCTTAACAAATATTGCAAGCCTATTGCTGGCCCGTCCTGATTTAAAAGAAAAGATAAAAGAAATTACTATAATGGGTGGAGCAATTGGCATGGGAAATGTAACACCCACCGCCGAATTTAATATTTTTGCCGATCCAGAAGCTGCAGCCATAGTATTTGCTAGTGGCATAAAAATAAATATGTTAGGTTTAAATGTTACGACAAAAACTTCTTATGATATAGATATGCATAATGAATTTAAAAACTCAGATAAAAAAATAAATGAGATCTTATCAGCTGTTATGGATATAAGAATAGACCAAGCAGGAGCTGAAGAAAACTACACAACCTTTATGCACGATACACTCGCGGTAATGTATCATACAAATCCAGAAATTTTTAAAAGCGAGATGGTCCACATGGATGTAGAAACAAAAGGCGAATTTACTCGTGGTATGACAGTGGCTGATTTAAGAGCCCATTCTACTGCTTATAAAAATATAAACTTTATTTCTGATATTGATGTAGAAAAATTTAAAAAAATTTTTATGGATGTTTTATTATAAGGAGAAATTTATGAAGGAAAGTAATAAGCTTAGATTTGTAGTGTACTTTCTGTTAGGGATTGTATTTATAGCCCAAGGAATTAGAAACCTATCCTATCCAGAAGCAAAATGGTCTGCTATAATTTTTATTATACTAGGTATAGCAGAAATTTTACTGGCATTAAACTTATTTAGGAATAAAAATAATTTATAAAGCAAAAAACCTAAGTCAAATTGACTTAGGTTTTTTTATTATCTTCTAACTCTTTTTCTAATTTCTCCAATTAATAATGGTAGGAAAGATAGTAGAATTATTATCCACCATTCCCAAGTGATAAATTGAAGTTCAAAAAGTCTTCTAATTGGTGGCACGTACATAACTAATAGTAGTAGGGCAAAGGATAATAGGTTTGCTTTTATTAGGTTTTTGTTGCTAAACCAACCAAGTTCTTTTAGAGTATATTTTTCACTTCTTACAGAGAAGGCTCTTAAAAGCTCACTTGTAATAAGTGTTGCAAATACCATTGTGTGTGCACCTTCTATATTATTTGGGAAGATGTAATTTAGACCAATAATATAAGCTGCTAATACTGAAATAGTAATCGCTATTGATTGTAAGATTACATTCTTTCCAGTCTCTCCAGCAAGGATTGATTCGCTTGGATCACGTGGGTCACGTTCCATGATATCAGCTTCTGCTGGCTCTACCCCTAGAGCAAGTGCAGGGAAAGCATCTGTTACTAGGTTTAACCAAAGTAGTTGAATTGGTGTAAGTGGGCTAGGAAGTCCAAATAGGATTGATAAAAATACTATTAAAACCTCAGCGATGTTACAAGAAAGTAGGAAGCCAACAAATTTTTTGATGTTTGAGAAGATTACTCTTCCTTCTTCAACTGCATTTACTATTGTTGCAAAGTTATCATCTACTAGAATCATATCTGCAGTATCTTTGGCAACATCAGTTCCTGTAATACCCATTGATATACCGATGTCAGCATTTTTAATAGCTGGCGCATCGTTTACTCCATCTCCTGTCATGGCAACAATATTGCCATTGGCTTGAAGGGCATTTACTAATTGCACCTTATTTTGTGGAGAAACTCTGGCAAAGATTCTTTTTGTTTTTACTATTTCTCTAATTTCTTCTTCTGATTTGTTATTTAAATCAGATCCTTGCATAGCTTGGTCTTCGCGCTCTGCAATGCCTAGGTCTTTGGCAATGGCAAGGGCAGTTTCAAAGTAGTCCCCAGTTATCATGATTACATCTATACCTGAGTTGTGACATTCAGCAACTGCAGCTCTTGCTTCTGGTCTTGGTGGGTCAATCATACCTGTTAGACCTACAAATACCATTTCGCGTTCGATATTTTCTGTTGTAAGCTCTTCACCTTCTAGAGTTTCATATGGTTTAAAGGAGTAAGCCATAACACGTAAGGCTTGTTTGGCAAGTTTTGTATTTTCTTCTAAAACTTGTCTTTTCATATCTTCTGTAAAATCTTCTAGTTTGCCATCAATCATGATTTTACTTGAGTTATTAATCATAATATCTGGAGCACCCTTGGTCATGGCATAGTAGGTCCCATCCATTTCGTGGAAGGTTGTCATCATTTTTCTATCAGAGTCAAATGGGATTTCATCTATTCTTGGATGAGCTTCATTTAAATCTTCTTGAACAATGCCCCATTTTTCAGAAAGAGTAAGCATAGCACCTTCTGTTGGGTCACCTGTTATTTCGTATAAACCATTATTTTCAATTAAGTTTGCATCATTAGATAAAGATGCTACAGTCATTAGAAGTTTGATTTGGTCATGGTCTTTTATAGTTTCACCATCAAGTTTGATATCACCTTCTGGAGTATATCCACTTCCTTCAACATCAAATTCTTTAAAGTCTGTAAATACTTTTGTAATGGTCATTTCATTTTGAGTAAGTGTACCAGTTTTATCTGAACAAATTGCTGTTGTAGAACCTAATGTCTCTACAGAAACTAGGTTTTTAACAATAGCTTTTTTCTCAACCATACGGTTCATACCAATTGATAAAACAATTGTAACCACTGCTGTTAGACCTTCTGGTATAGCAGCTACTGCAAGAGATACTGCAACCATAAAGTTATCTAATAAGTCCATGCCTGTTCTAAAGTAGCCTACTACAAATACTAAAATACTTACTATTACTACAAGAATGGCAAGTTTTTTAGATAAGTCTTTTAATTGTCTTTGTAAAGGTGTTTCCTTATCAGCTACAGAATCAAGACTTGTTGCAATCTGTCCAATTTCTGTATCATGGCCTGTTGCAGTTATTACTCCTTCACCGTGACCATATGTTACAATTGAAGATGAAAATGCTGAGTTGCTACGATCTCCTATACCAACTTCTGTATCATAAACTGCATCCGCATCTTTTTCTACCGCTACTGACTCACCAGTTAAAGATGACTCATCAATTTGTAAATTTCTTGAATCAAGTAGTCTAATATCAGCTGGGATAATATCACCTGTTTCAAGAATAACAATATCACCAGGTACAAGCTCTTCTGCTTTTACCTTTCCTCTTTTTCCATCACGTAAGACAGTTGCTTCAGGGCTGCTCATTTTTTGTAGGGCAGCTACACTATCTTCTGCTTGACCTTCTTGGTAGATACTCATAATAGCATTAATAATTACAATTGCAATAATGATAATTGCCTCAACAGTATCGCCTGTAAAAGCTGATATGATTGATGCTACAATAAGCAAAATAACCATTGGATCAAGGATTTGGTCTTTAAGTTTTTCTAGTAAAGATCTTTTATTTGATGACTCGATTCTATTTGGCCCATATTTGTCCAAACGAGCTTTTACTTCACTAGAGGAAAGACCAGTTTTTGGATCAGAATTTAATCTGTCTAATAATTCCTTTTTAGAACCTTGGTAGTCCATATTTCCTCCTATAATATTTTTGCAAAAATGGTAATAAAAAAGACTTTTGGCAAAAACTGCCAAAAGTCTTGCCACCGTATGAGGGTTTATTTAACCGGAATTTAAAATTCGTTTTGACGATTAAATAATTGGGCTACTCCCTTTTGCTACTTTCATTATAAGCTAGATTTCCTAAAAATACAACAATAAATTTAAAAACAATAACACTTTTATATAAATAATGATACTTTTATACAAAGTAGATAAATATATAAAAACATTGATAAAAATCTTTAAAAAACATTACCTAGATAACTTTTAAGAAGTTTTATTTGCAAAGATACTTGCCTATATTTAAATAAAGCAAACGTATGCAAGCGCTTGACTTTTTTGTTAAAAAACCATACTATTAGTATAGATAGAGAGACGTCTTTATCAAAAATTCACAATCATGAATGTGTTTTAGTTTACTGAATTAAAGTAAAAGGAGTATATATGTTAAAATTTAACCTAAGAATGGGTATTGGTGCTCCTGCTTCACCTATCGTAAATGACGGTGATGAGGTTAAAAGAGGCCAAAAAATTGCTGACTTTGACCCTGAACAATTATCAGTACCTATTTATTCATCTGTAAATGGTAAGGTTAGCAAAGTAACTGATGAAGCTATCTACATAGAAAAAACAGATGATAATAAAGAATATATAAAAATGGATGCAAAAGGAAGCCTAGCTGATGTAGCTAGAGAAGCTGGTATTATCGGTCTTGGTGGGGCAGGATTCCCTACTTATGTAAAATTAAATACAGATTTAAAAGGCGAAGGATACCTATTAATTAACGCATCAGAATGTGAACCAATTCTTGAGCATAACATTGCACAAATCAAAGAAGACCCACAAAAATTCATTGATGCAGTAAAACTTGTTAAAGAAAGTATTAATGCAAAAATGGCATTTATTGCCATGAAGATTATTCACACAGAAGAAATTAAAGCATTAACAAAACTTCTAAAAGAAAATAATATCGATGATATTAGAGTATTCCCGCTTAAAAATATGTATCCAGTTGGGGAAGAACGTGCTATTATTAGAGATGTTTTAAACCAATTATTAAGTGTAACAGATCTACCAAATGTAGCAGATGCAGTTGTAATGAACTCAGAAACTGTTATTGCTGTTTATGAAGCATACACTGATGGAAAACCACTTATCGATAAAATGATGACAGTAGCAGGTAACCTAAATAATTTAGGCGAAAACGAATACGAAGTAAGAACATATCCAATCGGTACAATTCTTTCTGATATTATCGAAGAATTTGGAGGAGTTCGCGAAAACTCTGGTGAAATCATTATTGGTGGACCATACACAGGTCATACAATGCTTGAAGAAGAAATTTTATCAAAGACAGTTGGTGGTCTTATTGTAGCTGATAAATGTGAACAAGTAGAAAAACTTGGAATCATTCGTTGTGCATGTGGTCCAAATAAAGATAGATTACTTCACATTGCAGAAATGATGGGTGTAAAAGAAGAAGATTTAGTAGGATATGAAACTTGTAAAAATGCTATCGAAGTAAAACCAGGCGTATTTAAATGTCAAAACCCAGGTATTTGCCCAGGACAAGCAGAAAAAGTATTAAATCTTTACAAAAACGGTGCAAAAGATATCTTAATCGGTCACTGTACAGATTGTTCAAATACAGTAGCAGCTAACGTTGCAAATATCCCAGTAGAAATGCACCATGCTACAGACCATGCAAAAGACTCAATGGGCATGGAAAGAACAAGAGCAATGAAGTAAAGGAGCAAATATGGCATTAACACATGAACAAGCTCAAGCTAATCTTGATAAAAAAGCTGTTTTAGCTCTAAGATCAGTAGAAGGAACAGAAATAACTGAAGCACTTTTAGAAGATCCAGCTATGTTTGACCAATTAGTAGACTTAGGACTTATAGAAATTCCTGAAAATACACTTACAATTGGTGAAGTACTAGGTGCAGAAACTAAAGGGCTTGTAGAAGGACTAACAGCTATCACACCAGACTTAGTGGATACATCTAAAGTTGTAAGCGCAGCAGAAGAAACAAGTGCTGAAGTATCAAATGAAGAAGCAATTGATGCTACAACAAGTGAAGATGTAGATATCAGCTTTGACTTTAGTGAAACAACAAGCAATGGCTTTGTAATTTCAATAGAAGAAGGAAAAGATATCAGACTAGAATTCGAATTCTAATTCACTTATTTCCATAATTATAAAATATGGTTAAAATATTGTTAATATAGGACTAAATATAGTATAATCATAGTAGATATAGATAGATACTATAATGGTGTTTATTTATAAATATCTTTTTAAGGAGGACGTATGTCACTATCAAAAGAAATGGCTGAAAAGCATAAAAATGACCCTGCCGTTCTTTGCTGTAGAGCAGAAGCGGGAACAGTGCTTTCAGAACATAACTTAGAAGACCCAGCATTATTTGATGAAATGGTTGATATGGGAATTCTAGAACTTCCAGAAGACACATTAACAATTGGTCAAGTATTAGGTGCCACACTTAATACAACAGCAGATTCTCTAACAGCTTTAACACCAGCAAATGCTGATAACTATAGCGAAGCTGTTGAAGAAGAGCAAGAAGTAGAAGAAGCTCCAGAAGCTGCAGAAACACAAACAGCATCTGCAAACCAAGCAAATGCAGCTTTAAATGCACAAGCAGGAAATGCAGTAGCACCAAAACTAGGTAATGGTGTTGTAAAAATCCACATTGGAGAAGGTAAAAACATTAACCTTGAAATTCCATTATCAGCAGCTCAAAATGGTGCAACACAAGTTGCTTCAAATGATAGCGATCTTCTGGTAGCTAACCCATCAGAAGTTGATGGTAGTACAGATACACCAGAAGTAAATGAAGCTGATATTAAAAAAAATCTACTAAAAAGAGAAATCGTAAAAATCAAAGAAGTAAAACTTGGTGATGAAACTAAAGTTGAAAACGGTGTAATCACAATTGATGAAAGCTTAATACAAAAAGCTATTGATTCAGAAAAATTAGTAGTAGATGTAAAGCTTGACATCATCACACCAGATAACTACGGTGAATACTCAAATACAATCATGGACGTTCAACCAATTGCAACAAAATTAGATGGTGCAGAACTTGGTGAAGGAACAACAAGACTAGTTGAAGGTGCTGTAATCGTAGTAACAGGTACAGATGCAAATGGTGTACAAATCGGTGAGTTCGGTTCTTCAGAAGGTGAAATGGACAGAAACATTATGTTTAACAGACCAGGATCACCAGATGATGGAGATATCTTAATTAAAACTGACGTTACAATCAAAGCTGGTACAAACATGGAAAGACCAGGACCAATGTCAGCACACAGAGCAACAGATATTATTACCCAAGAAATCAGAAACGCTCTTAAAGATCTTGAAGAATCAGCAATCGATAGAGTAGATGAATTTGAACACGTTCGTCACCCAGGTAAACACAAAATTCTTTTAGTAAAAGAAATCATGGGACAAGGTGCGATGCACGATAACTACATCTGGCCAACAGAACCAGTAGGTACTGAAGGAGCAAAAGCTAACGTAGACTTAGGAAACGTACCAGTAATTGTAAACCCACTTCAAGTACTAGATGGTGTTATCCACGCATTAACATGTATAGGACCAGCTTCAAAAGAAACATCAAGACACTACTTTAGAGAACCACTTGTACTAAAAGCTCTAGAAGATCCAGATTATGATGTTTGTGGTGTAATGCTAGTAGGATCTCCTCAAGCAAACACAGATAAAACATATGTGTCAAGATTCCTAGGAACAGCAATTGATACAATGGACTTAGAAGGTGCAATTGTTACAACAGAAGGATTTGGTAACAACCACATCGACTTTGCAAGCCACATTGATCAAATTGGTAGACGTGGAGTACCAGTAGTTGGTATGACATATTCAGCAGTTCAAGGACAACTTGTAGTTGGTAACGAACACATGAATGCAATGGTTGATAACAACAAATCTCGTCAAGGTATCGAAAACGAAATCTTAGAAAATAATACATTAGCAGAAGAAGATGCAATAAGAGCACTAGAAATGCTAAGAGCTAAGATTGAAGGAGAAGAAATCGAAGAACCAAACAGAAAATGGACACCAGATGTTAAAGAAGCTAACGTAAAAGCTATTGAAGAACAAACTGGTCAAACAATCGAGTTAGTTCCAAACGAAACTTCTCTAAAAATGAGTAAAAAACGTAAAGAAATCTACGAAGCAGACGATTTCGATCCAACAGATGTCTAAGAATCAAACTTATGATGACCCAATGGGTAATTTAAATTACCTACAAGGCACTATAATGGATGTCTCCGATGGGGGAGTTCATATATCATTTTTTGGTAGACTTGGGGAACTACACATACCAAAGCGAATGATAATTAGTGATAGACCTGCAAAAGTAGGCGATATTGTAGGGGTAATGTTAACTTATCCAGAAGTAATTGAAGAATACGACGAAAAGGAGAATAATTAATGGCTGTAAAAGGTTTAAAATCAGAAATCTTTGTACCTATTACTCCAGATCCAGTTTGGGCTGAAGTTAACAAAGATTTAAAAGATATGACAGTAGCATTAGTTACATGTGCTGGTGTTCATTTAAAAAGTGATAAAAGATTTAACTTAGCTGGAGATACATCTTACAGAATCATTCCTGGAGATGCAAAATCAGAAGATTTAATGGTATCACACGGTGGATACGATAACTCAGACGTTAACCGTGATATCAACGCAATGTTCCCAATTGATAGAATTAGAGAATTAGTAGATGAAGGATTTATCGGAGCTATCGCACCAGAAAACTTTGGTACAATGGGTGGTGGTGGAAACGTACAAGTCTTCACAGAAGAAGTAGGTCCAGAAATCGCTCAAAGACTTTTAGATGAGAATGTAGACGCTGCTATACTAACTGCTGGCTGAGGTACTTGCCACCGCTCTGCCGTGATTTTGCAGAGAGCAATTGAAGAAGCTGGTATACCAACAGTATTAATCGCAGCTTTACCTCCAGTAGCTAGACAAAATGGTGCTCCAAGAGTATCTGCTCCAAGAGTTCCAATGGGTGCTAACGCTGGTGAACCACACAACGTAGAAATGCAAACAGCAATCGTAAAAGAAAGTTTAGAGCTTCTAGAAACACTAGATAGCCCAGGACACATTGTTCCACTTCCTTACGAATATGAGGCATCAATCTAGGTTTAGTCAATAAATCTAGTTTATAAGTGAATAAGGGAGGCAAAAGTCTCCCTTTCTGTTCACTTTTTATAATGCACAATACAAAAAAATTTACCCTCGATTGATAAAAAATATTCTAAGAGTCAATCTAGACGTAGAAAAAATCGTTTACTTATATACAAATATATAAAGCTTGTTGGCAAACCATTTTAAGCTTTTCCTATTAATCTCAACAAGCTTTTATATTACATATTTTATTCGCTATTATTAGTAAATTATAAGGAGATATTATGAAATTTCAAAAAAACATAAATGCTGTAGATGGACACACTGCGGGTGAAGCAGTAAGAACAGTAGTAAGTGGATTTCCTAAAGTTCCTGGTAAAACATTACCTGAGAAAAAACAATGGCTAGAAGATAACATGGACTGGGTAAGAACAGGTATCATGCTTGAACCAAGAGGACACAATGACATGTTTGGTTCACTATTAGTAGACCCTGTAGATCCAGAAGCTGACTATGGAATTATTTTTATGGACGGTGGTGGCTACCTAAACATGTGCGGTCATGGTACAATTGGTGCTATGACTATAGCTGTTGAAACAGGTATTGTTGAAGCAGTAGAACCAGTTACACACATAGTTCAAGAAGCTCCAGCTGGTATTATCCGTGGAGATGTAACTGTAGAAGATGGTGTTGCTAAAAAAGTTTCATTTAAAAACGTACCATCATTCCTTTACAAAGAGGACCAAGAAGTAGAGCTACCAGGCCATGGTAAAGTTAAATTTGATATTGCCTTTGGTGGATCATTCTTTGCAATTGTTAAAGTTGACCAAGTAGGTCTTGAAATTGTTCCAGAAAATGCAGCAAAACTAAGAGATCTTGGTATCGAACTTAGAGATATCATCAACGAAGAAATAGAAATCCAACACCCTGAACTAGATCATATCAAAACTGTAGATTTAGTTGAATGGTGGTCAGAAACAGACAATCCTGATGCAACACTTAAAAACTGTGTAGTATTTGGTCAAGGTCAAGTAGATAGATCTCCATGTGGTACAGGTACATCTGCAAAACTTGCAACTTTATACGCTAAAGGCGAACTAGAAATAGGAGAAAAATTCTACTACGAATCAATCCTTGGAACAATCTTTGAAGGTGAGATAGTAGAAGAAGCAAAAGTTGGAGAATATGATGCTATAGTTCCACAAATTACAGGAACAGCTTATATCACAGGATTCAATAACTTTATCTTTGATGAAGAAGACCCACTAAACCACGGATTTATCCTATCATAATTGGAGATGTAGATGATTTTAACAGTATTAAAGAGTTTATTTTACATCGCCTTTGTAGGATTTGCAGGCCTTTTAGGTGTGGATGTAGCAAGACATAAAGAAGATTTAAAAACTACTTCTGGTAAAGAAAAAGCTAAGTTATCAGGTATAGGGTTTGTAACAAACTTTGGTGATACTTTAGGTATTGGTTCTTTTGGTCCAATAGTAGCTTTATTTAACGCATTAAAAGTTAATATTAACGACAGAGTTATCCCAGGTACATTAAACGTATCATGTACATTACCAGTATTATTTGAAGCAATTCTTTTCACATCTGCAGTAGAGATGGATGCTCTTACACTTGCACTTATGATTGCAGCAGCTGTAATAGGCTCTTACTTAGGAGCTGGTGTCATTTCTAGAATGGATGAGAGAAAAATCCAAAGAGTAATGGGTATTGCTCTATTTTTAGCAGCAACAATCATGCTTATCACTCACCCATACTTTGGGCTATTTGAAATGGAAAATAATGCCATAGGGTTTACAGGATGGAAACTAATAGTTGCTATTATTGGTAACTTTATCCTAGGTGCTCTAATGAGCGCTGGTGTTGGTCTTTACGCACCATGTATGGCTATGGTTTCACTTTTAGGTATGAATATTAAATTAGCATTCCCAATCATGATGGGTTCATGTGCCCTACTTATGCCAGTAGGATCAGTTAAGTTTATCAAAGAGGGTGCTTATGATAGAACAGCAGCAGTTCTTATCAACCTATTTGGTTTGCTTGGGGTAGTTATAGCTTATTGGGGAGTAAAAAATGCAAATATCGATATCTTAAAATTCGTTATTATCGCAGTTATTTACTATACAGCTTTCACAATGATTAAGAAAAGTAAGGCTCCAAGAGTAGCTGAAACAATAACGGCAGCTGAAACTAATGATAGAGTAGCAGATACAAAAGAAGTTTACGAATCAAAATAAAATATTCTTTTAGGCAAGGCTTTGGCCTTGTCTTTTTTTGTGAAAATTAATTAATATTAATTTACCTACTATCCTAAGTTTAGAGAATATTTAACCATTATTTGGTAAAGACTCTTCTTATAAAAAAAGTTTTTAAAAAAGATTGACAAAGTTGTTTTAAAATGATAATGTGGAGGTAGAATATATCGTTTACATAGCACCTTTAACTATAACTTTTTTATTAAATTTATTGGTGTATTTTTTATGTAAATCTTTTTTTCTATCCAGTACATTATGATGGCTGCAAATTTATATTTATAAGGAGTTATTATGAAATTTCATCAAAAAAATAGTGCCGACTATAGTTTTGCTGCCAATAAAAGAGTAAGACGCGTAGGCAATGGCATAGCAAAAGTACCGGTAATAGTTACCTTAAAATAGAATATTTATAATATTATTTTTTAATTATTTACAAACCTTTTCATAATGAAATTATAAAATAAATTTTAAGGAGACAATCAAATGATAATTAATATATTAAAAGGCTTATATTATGCTTATTTTGCTGTTTACACAGGATTTTTAGGTAGAGACCTTGCAAAAAATAAAGAAGATATAAAAAGGGTTTCAAAAAATGATAAAGCTAAGGAATCTTTTATAGGATTTTTGGCAAACTTTGGAGATACCATTGGTATAGGATCTTTTGGAAATATCGTTGCCTTATTTGGGGCTTTGAAAGTAAAAATCCATGACAGACTTATCCCAGGTACCTTAAATGCTTCTTGTTCTTTACCAACACTTTTAGAAGCAATTTTATTTACATCAGCTATTCCAGTTGATCCACTTACCTTAGTTACAATGATAATATCAGCTACCATAGGTTCATATATTGGTGCAGGTATAATTGCAAAAATGGATGAGAAAAAAGTTCAATTTGTAATGGGGGTTGCTTTATTTATAGCTGCTACAGTTATGCTTATTACCCACCCATACCTAGGCTTATTTGAAATGGAAAATACAGCTATAGGTCTTTCTGGATGGAAATTAATAGTTGCAATAATTGGTAACTTTATCCTAGGTGTTTTAATGTGTGCAGGTGTTGGTTTATATGCTCCATGCATGGCTATGGTTTCTATTTTAGGTATGAATATCAAATCAGCTTTCCCAATTATGATGGGTTCTTGTGCAATACTAATGCCAACAGCAGGTATTAGATTTATCAAAGAAGAAGCTTACGATAGATCAGCAGCTTTATATATAAACTTATTTGGTCTATTAGGTGTAGTTGGTGCATATTTAGGTGTAAAAAATGCAAACATAGATGCTCTTAAAATCCTAATCATACTTGTAATCTACTACACAGCTATCAATATGATTAGAAAAAGCAAAAGTCCAAGAGAAGAAGACTCATTTATAATCGACCCAGAAATTACTGAAGAAGTATATAATAGAAACTAGTATATAAAAAAAGGCGGATATTATCCGCCTTTTTTTATGCTAAACCACCTAAACAAAAAATTGACAATATTCTAATAAAAAGTTTAATTAATATAGAGCTAAATTGAGTTTTTTCAATGAGTACACTTAGCTTTTTTAAACTAAATTAAAAATAAATTTAAGAAAAATAAGCGATAAGCTAGTACACTATTTTTCTTTGTAAGAACAAATTTTATTGGAGGAAGAATGGATTATGTAGGAATAGACATAGGGTCTACTGCTGCAAAAATAACTCTTATAAAAGATGAGGACATCACACATTTTGTAATGCCAACTGGCTGGTCTAGTAAAGAAACTGCTAGTCTAATAAAACAAAGACTGGAAGATGACTACAACGTTTACCCAGATAGTGACAGTTGCCGAACAGTTGCCACAGGCTATGGACGTATATCTGTAGACTATGCAGATTTTGAAATAACAGAAATAACCTGCCATGCTAGGGGTGGAAGAGAACTTTCTGGAGCAAATACAACTACAATTATAGATGTAGGTGGCCAAGACACCAAGGTAATCAGTCTTGAAAACGGTTTTGTGGCTGATTTTTTAATGAATGATAAGTGATCAGCAGGTACGGGCAGATTTATAGAAATTATGGCAGATAAGCTAAATCTAACCCTAGCAGAGCTTTTTGATATAGCTAAAGAGGGAAGCCCAATAGAAATAAGTGCCATGTGCACAGTTTTCGCAGAATCAGAAGTCATAAATTACATAGGAGAAGGCAGAAAAAAAGAGGATATAGCAGCAGGAGTGATAGACTCTGTTGCCAAAAAAGTAAGCCAGCTAGCAGGACGTGCCAAAATAAAAGATGAAGTAATCCTTACAGGTGGCCTATCAAATGTCCCATATTTTGCAAAAGTTTTAAGTAAAAAACTAAATGCACCAGTCCATACTACAGAAGATGGCAAGTTCGCCGGGGCCTACGGTGCAGCCTTACTTGCAAAGGAGAAGAAAAAAAGATGACAGATATAGTAAAAGATTTTCCAGAAGTTTTTGAAGAATTTGCAGACCAGAGAAAAAATGCTTTTTTAGAAGTAAAAGAGCTAAAGGATAAGGGGATTCCACTAGTAGGAGCCTATTGTACATATTTTCCAGAAGAAGTAGCCTGGGCAGCTGGAGCAAGTACTGTGGGCCTTTGTGCTACCAGTGATGAAACAATCCCAGAAGCAGAAAAAGATTTGCCAGCCAACCTATGCCCACTTATAAAATCATCCTATGGCTTTGCCACAACAGATAAGTGCCCATTTTTCTATTTTTCTGATGTAGTAATTGGGGAAACTACTTGCGATGGCAAAAAGAAAATGTATGAGTTAATGGATGATATCAAGCCAATGTATATCATGCACCTACCTCAAACACAAAACGAAAAAGCCCTCAGATATTGGAAAGATGAGGTCTTGGAGCTTAGAGAATATCTGGAAAATAAATTTGATACAAAAATCACTGACCAAGCCTTGGTAGAATGGTCAAAGGTGGGTAATGATATAAGAGATGCTCAAAAGAATTTGGCGGACACTATGGAGCTAGATCCAGCACCAATGAGTGGCCTAGACTTTTTCCATGTTACCTATGGGTCGCAATTTAAAATGGATAAGACAAAGCTAGCTGATGAAATAAATGCTATTGCCAAAAAAATCCGTGACGAATATGACCCAAGCAAATTAGAGAAAAAACCAAGAATTATAGTAACAGGTTGCCCTATGGGTGGAGCCACAGAAAAAGTTATCAAAGCTATCGAAGATAATGGAGCAGTTGTAGTAAGTTTTGAAAACTGCTCAGGTGAAAAGAACTTTGATAATAATATTAATCTAGAAACAGATGATATAAACGAAGCTATAGCTCGTAGATACCTAGATATTGGTTGTTCTGTTATGACTCCAGATACCAACCGCTATGATTTATTGGGTAGATTAATCGATAAATACGATGCAGATGGAGTTATAGAAATGGACTTAGTTGCCTGCCACCCATATATAGTTGAACGTGAAAAAATAAAAAGATTTGTTACTAAAGAAAAAGGTATCCCATATATGTTTGTAGAAACTGACTTTTCTAAAGCAGATATAGGCCAGTTAAATACAAGAATGGCTGCCTTTGTAGAAATGTTATAAATATATAAATAAGGAGATAAATGAATAAAATAGAAATTTGCGGTGGTTGCAATGCCAAAATAGCAGCAGGAAACCTCGATTCTTTATTAAAAGATATCAATCCATATAGACGAGATGATGTTCTTGTAGGTTTTGATGGCAAAGATGATGCTGCTGTTATAAATATAGATGATAAAACTGCCATAATTCAAACCCTAGACTTTTTCCCAGCCATGGTAGAAGACCCATATCTATTTGGGCAAATCGCTGCGGCAAATTCCCTAAGTGATATATATGCCATGGGTGGAGAAGTAGTAAGTGCGTTAAATATTGCAATGTTCCCACTAGAGGAAGATTTTGATATTTTAAGAGAAATTCTTCGTGGGGGCAATGATAAAGTAAGTGAAGCAGAAGCTTCTTTAGTTGGTGGCCACTCCATCCATGATAATCTAACCAAATACGGTTTGTCAGTAACTGGAAAAGTAGAAATCGATAAAATTTGGAAAAATAATACACCACAAGATAAGGATGTTATTCTACTTACAAAAAAACTTGGTACAGGCCTTATCACAGGATCATATGGTCAAGGCATGGTAAGTGATGAGGACTTTAAGGCCTGCACAGACCAGATGAAATTATTAAATAAATACGCAAGAGACATTTTTGTAAATTACGACATCCACGCAGCAACTGATGTTACAGGTTTTGGACTTTTAGGCCACCTATCAGAAATGGCTGGAGAAGACTTTTCTATCATAGTAAATAGCAGCAAAGTACCAGTCCTAGAGCCAGCTCTAGACTTAGCTAATGAATTTTTATTTACAACTGGTGGACAAAATAATAGAAATTACCTAAAAAATGTAGTTGAGTTTTACAAAGATGACTTTGCTATGAGCGAGGTATTATTTGACCCACAAACTAGTGGTGGACTACTAGTTGCAGTTGATAGAGAAACTGCAGATCAAATTATAGAAGAGTTTAAAAATCAAAACATGGATATATATGAAATAGGGGAAGTAAAAGCAAAAAGATCTTACCCTATCATTGTAAAATAAAAAAAGGAGAGAAAAAATGAGAGAAATAGATGTACTAGGCAAAGCTTGCCCAATCCCAGTAATTGAAACAAAAAAAGCATTAAGAGAAAACCCAGACGAAAAAGAATTTGAAATTTTAGTAGACAACGAAGTTTCTACAGAAAACCTAACAAAAATGGCAAATGAATTAAAAATTAATTCAAAAGTAGAAAAACTTGCAGATAGAAAATACAAAGTAAGTTTAGAAAAAACAGAAGAATCAAGAGATCATAGGGAAATCGAAGACTACTCAGTAAATAGCGCTACAAGTAACAACTACGTTGTAATTGTAAACTCAGATAAAATCGGTGATGGAGATGAAGACTTTTCTAAACAACTTCTAGAAGGGTTTATCTACTCAGTAACAGAACAAGACCACTTACCAGTAGAAATTATTTTCTTTAATAGGGGAGTGTATTTAACAACAGAAAACGAAAAAACTATAGAAGACTTAAAAAATCTTGAAAGTCGAGGAGTTAGGGTATATTCATGTGGCCTATGTCTAGACCACTATGGCAAAAAAGATGAGCTAAAAGTTGGTGAAATTACCAATATGTACAAAATCGTAGAAGCGATGAGATCAAACCATGCCATCTACCCTTGCTAAGGAAGTAGAGCATATCTTATTTTCATTTGAAAATACATCATCAGCCTTGGCTGCTCTTGATAAAACAGAGCATTTGGCAGGAGCAAGACTTATCCCACTTCCCACCGAAATCGGTGCTGGATGTGGGTTTTGCTTGCGTGTAGATAAAAGTGAACTAGAAAATGCTTTAAATATCCTAAATAAATCAGATTATGATAAAGTATACACCCTCTACCATGAGGGAAAAAAGAGAGTGATAGAAGAATATGTACTTTGATAACTCAGCCACAACCCTACATAAACCAGCTGCATTAAAAGAAAAATATATAGATCTTTTAGAAAGCGAATCCTACGGCAACCCATCAAGGTCAGGCCATGCCCTTTCTCAAAATTCTATGATGGGTATTTTTAGAACAAAGATGGACTTAGCGAAAATCTTTCATATAAAAGATCCAAATGATATAGCCCTTACAGAAAATGCTAGTTTTGGTCTAAATATGGTAATCAAATCTCTGGTAAAAGAAGATGACCATGTAATAACCACAACAACAGAACATAATTCTGTCCTAAGACCCCTTTACCAATCAGGGGCTGACTTGTCATTTTTAGATTTTGATGAAAATTTTGATGTAGATTTTGATAAAATTCCAGAGCTTATAAAAGAAAATACAAAATTTATAGTAACCAATCATGCTTCAAATTTACTAGCAAATTTAAATGACTTAGATAAGCTATATTATTATGCTAAAAAATATAATTTAATTATGATAATTGATATGGCGCAAACAGCAGGTTGCGTTGATGTAAATTTATCCAAATATCCTAATAGTATATTTGTCTTTACCGGTCATAAGTCTTTATACGGGCCGTCAGGAACTGGAGGGATAATAAAAGTAGGAGATTTTGATTTTTCAAATGTATTTGCTGGAGGCTCTGGAGTAAACTCTTTTGATAAGTGCCATCCAAAAGATTTCCCAGCTATATTTGAAGTAGGGACCAGTAATTTCTTATCCCAAATAGCCATGGATGCTAGTTTAAATTTTCTTTTAGATACTGGTATAGGCAATATAAACGAAAAAATAAAAAAAATAACTAAGAGATTTTATGATGGGATAAAGGATGTAGAGGCTATTAAATTTTATTCTAAAAAACCAGTAGGAGAGTATACAGGTATAGTTTCCTTTAATTTATCGGATATGGATAGTGCGGAGCTTTCTTTGATACTAGATGAAAAATATAATATCCAAACTAGACCCGGAGCCCACTGCGCACCCCTTATTCATAAGCACTTTGAAACAGAAAATCAAGGCATAGTGAGATTTTCTTTTTCATATTTTAATACAGATGAAGAAGTAGATACTGCCATTGATGCAGTAAGAGAGATAGCGGCAGATTATAATAGCAAGTAAAAGAGACTTAGGAAATCCTAGGTCTTTTTTTAATGTAATCTTGTAGAAATCTTGTCAAGGAAGCTAAGCGTGTTATAATATTAATAGGTAAACGTTTAGATTAAGATTATCACTATTTTATATAGGAGGCAAAAATGGGATTTGGTCCTAGTACAAAAATGACAACCATGCACCACTATAGGTGCCCAATAGTAAATGTAGTTTCATCCTATGATGGCTTAGAATTTGTAGGAGTAATTGCAAAGGGAGTTTCTGACAAACAAGTAGATAAGGAAAGAACATCAGTAGAAACAGGAAAAATGGCCAAAGAATTGGGTCTAGATGCCGCAATTGTAGCCCTTGATGGTTGGGGCAACCACCACATAGATTTTACAACTGTAATAGGTGAGCTAGAAAAAAATGGAGTTGCCACAGCAGGTTTATCTTTTATAGGCCAGCAAGCAACCTTTGTAGCAACTAATGAATATGTAGACCTAGTTATTGATTACAATAAAACAGAATCTGGTTTTGAAACTCAAATTTTAGGAGAAAACTCCCTAGCAGAAATAGATGCTATGAGAGCTATGGTAGAGCTTAGCAAAAAAATGGCCAAACGTGGCAAAAAATGGGATAAGACAAAAGATCCAAAAGAGAAAAAAGAAGGAAAACTAACAAAAGATTACATAGATATCAAAGAAGTAAAATTTGGTGAAGCAAATAAAGTTGAAGGCCACACATTAATTATCGATGAAAATATAGCTAAAAATGCCCTAGCAGGCCAAGATAGAATCGTTGATATGAGTGTAGAAGTTATAAAACCAGGTGATTATGACAGAGAAACCAATACCAACCTAGATATCATGCCAATAGCAGCAAAAAAATCTGGCAAGCTTGGCCAAGGAGAAACAGTCGAGCTAAGGGGTGTAGTAGCAATGATCACAGGGGTAGAAGAGGCCTACGACCTGCAACCAGCAAACATGGGATCATGCGAGGGCACCTTAGAAGAAAAAGTGAGCTTTGATAGAGCAGGAACCCCATCAGTAGATGATTACATTTTCCATATTGACTTTACCTTCAAAGAAGGAGAAGGAAGAACAGCAGATGGAATAATAACAGCCCACAAAATTGCCGATGAAATAATAGAGAAGATAAGAAAAGTATTGAAATCCTACGATGGCAAATACGATGAAACAAAAGATTTTTACAATATCAAAAGACCAGGCAAATACAAAATAGGTATTGTCAAAATAGTTTCAGGTGTAGGATGTATGTACGATACATTTACCAAGCCAGATGAGCCAGCAGGGATAATTGGTGGGGAAAATATAAGGCTTAGAAAAAATAGCCCAGTATTCTTAACCCCAAATGAAGCTCGTGATGGAGGTATACATTCTCTATATTAAATAAAAAAGAATTTGCATTGCAAATTCTTTTTTTATTATCTAAATTAAGACAGAGAAAAACTATACCATATGATAAAAAATATTATCTTAAAACCAAATAAAAAAACAAATAAATTTTAGTTTGAAGTAATACAATATATCTAATAACTAATATCATAATAGTAGTTCCAACCCTATTAAAAAGATTAGCCCAAGCGAAGCAAAAAGTACAATTAATGTAATTATATTCTCAAATGGATATCGCGAAGCGATTCCTACTAAATTACGCACCCCGCGTAGGGGTCGTTAGGGTGAGTTTGCATGGGGGTATGGGGGGTGCTTTGGAGGGCGAATCGAAACGCCCTTAAAGCCAACCCCCATTAAACGAAGAAATATTTTATATACTAAAATTAACTAAATGGTAATCAAAGTTTGTTAAACATATGCATTTAAAAAAGATTTCTCCATTCCGCTAGCGCTCCAGTCGAAATGACAATGGGGAAGCCAAAGTGTTATCAGGATATTAATCTTAAAAGTATAATGATTTTACAAAAATTATATAAGACCAATACCTTGAATCAGAGCGCATCACCACCTCAACGAATTATTACTATAATAAAGTTGTGTAAGCAACATACATTTTTTTAAAAAAGAATTCGCTAGCGAACTTCTTCTACTCACTGCCCCACGCAGTGGCGGAGGGGGTTAGAAGGGTTTTGGGGGACCGGGGGAAAGGGAGTAAGGGGTCTCCGCAACCCCTTATCCCTATCCCCCGGAGAACGAAGAATTATCTAAAATACTGAAACCAAGTCAATTACCTAATAAGAAAAAAGATTTTGTAAACTTTTTTAAAAAGTCCTTCATTACTTTGTTACAAATTTAGTAAAATATTGTATAATAATCATATATGGAGGCAGTATGGAAAATTTATACAAAAAATTACCTCAAATGAATGAGATTTTAAATAAATATGATGAAAATCCTGTGATTGTAAAAGATATTGCAAATGAAGTTTTGGATGCTTATCGTACTAAAATTGCAGCTAAGGAAGATTTTGAAACTGCAGATATCTATGCTGATATAGATAGCAAAATAAATTCCTTTAGCCCTTATTCTTTATATAATGTAATAAATGCAACTGGAGTTATCCTACACACCAACCTAGGCCGTGCGGTTTTATCAGAAAAATCCCTTGAGAGGATTGAAAAAATTGGAGCTTCTTATTCAAACTTAGAATATGATGTAGAAAAAGGAGTGCGTGGCTCACGCTATACCCACCTAGTTGATATAGTAAAAAAACTAACTGGAGCAGAGGATGCCCTTATTGTAAATAACAATGCTGCTGCAGTTTTCCTAGTTTTAAATACCTTTTGCCAAGGAAAAAATGCCCTTATTTCTCGCGGAGAATTAGTTGAAATCGGTGGTTCTTTTCGTATTTCAGAGATAATGAAAAGATCTGGAGCCAATGTAGTTGAAGTAGGGGCAACAAATAGGACTCACCTATACGATTATGAAAATGAAATCGATGATGAAAATTTATCTGCAATTGTAAAAGTACATAAATCAAACTTTCAAATGGTAGGTTACAATGAATCTGTAGATACCAAAGATTTAAAAGACCTAATTGGCGATCGTGATATCCTTCTATATGAAGACCTAGGAAGTGGGTCTCTAATAGACCTTACTCCTTATGGATACTCCTACGAAAAAACGGTAGGCGATTGTTTAAGTGATGGTATCGATCTAGTAAGTTTTTCTTGTGATAAACTAATCGGGGGTTCCCAAGCAGGAATTATAGTTGGTAAAAAAGACTACATTGCAAAAATGAAGAAAAATCAACTTTTAAGAGCCTTTAGGGTAGACAAACTAACCCTAGCATCAGTTGAAGCCACCTTAATCGAGTACCTAGACTTTGAGCAAATGAAAACAGATAACCCTACTATTAGAATGATTACAGAAGAATCTTATGTAGTCAAAAAAAGATGCCAAAAACTTTTAAGAAAAGTTCAAAAAATAAATGGCATAGAAGCAGAAATAGTAGAAAGTGAAGGAAAAATAGGCGGAGGGTCTTATCCACTAGATATAAAGAAAACTTATTCGGTAAAAATAAGTGATGCGAATATTAAAAATCTAGAAGAGCACCTTAGATTATCAGACCACCACATTATAAGCACAGTCCATGATGGAAATCTTTACCTCAATGCTCTAACAATTTTTGAAAGCCAAATCGATGATATTTACGAAGTTTTAAAGGATTATTATGAAAAATAATTATATAATCGGAACAGCAGGCCACATTGACCATGGGAAGACAACCCTAATCAAGGCCCTAACTGGAAATGAAACAGATAACTTAAAAGAAGAAAAAGAACGCGGTATATCCATAAATCTCGGCTTTACCGCCCTTGACCTATCAAATGGAGAAAGAGCTGGCATCATTGATGTGCCCGGCCATGAAAACTTTATAAAAAATATGATGGCAGGCGTTGTTGGTATCGATATTATCCTTTTAGTAATAGCAGCAGATGATGGGGTGATGCCACAAACTATTGAGCACGCCCAAATTCTTCATTACATGGGAGTTGACAATGCCATAATAGTCATTACCAAAAAAAATACAGTTACGCCAGAAATGGTTAACTTGGTAAAAGCAGATATTAAGATGTCCTTTACAGATACTATCCTAGAAGACGCTCCAATAGTAGCAGTTGATTCTGTATCTGGAGAAAATATTGACCAACTAAAAGCTCTTATTGAAGAAAAAATAATTTCTACACAAAAAATAGAAGACAGCAAATCAATGAGGATGAATATCGATAGGTCCTTTACCCTCCAAGGCATAGGCACAATTATAACAGGTACCCTTACCGAGGGAGAAATCTACAAAGATCATGAATACATGCTTTACCCATCTCATGAAAAAGTAAAGGTAAGGTCTATCCAAAACCACGATGTGCCAATAGATGTAGCCCACAAGGGTCAAAGAATTGCCCTTAATTTAGCAAATATTTCTTCAAACGAAATTAAGCGTGGGGATATCATTGCCCAAAATGATTCGCTTATAAAGGTCAAAAATGTACAAACCAAGCTTTCCTTATCCAAATTTGATGATATTAAAATCGAGCACTGGACTAGAGTAAGATTTTTCCATGGTACAAAAGAAGTCCTAGCAAGGGCTGTCCCACTTGACCAAAAAGAGATAAGCCCAAATGAAACTGCCCTTTGCGAGTTCCGCCTAGAAGAAGAAATCTTTGTAAAAAGAGGGGATAAGTTTGTAATCAGGTCCTACTCACCACTAAAAACCATAGGTGGGGGAGAAATCATCGATACAAATAATGAAAATCACACAGTAAATTCAAAAGACTATGTATCTTACCTAAAAAATAAAGAAGAATTTACTGAAATTGATGAGATAATAGACTTTTTAGATACCTTTAAAAATGAAGAAGAAATTTATACTCATATGGGTATCGAAAAATCAGCCTTAGAAGAAGATTTAAAGCAAATGGTAGCAAATAATGATATCCAAATCTTAGGAGAATCATATATAGCCAATCAAAGCCTAGAAAAAATTGCAGGAGAGATTAGCCAAATAGTCAAAGACTACCACAAAGAAAATCCTTTAGATGAGGGAATCTCAAAAGAAGAGCTAAGGCAAAAACTAGAATTAAACTTAGATAGCAAAGACTTTGAAGCTATGCTAAAAAATAAAATTCTAACTAAAAATATTATGCTTCAAAAAGGTTATGTAAAAGATAAAAACTTTGCCATAAGCCTTGCCAATGATCAAAAAAGAATTGATGAACTAATGGGACAAATCAAGGCAAATGAGCCAAAATTATCCAAAGAAAGTGATATATTTGATAAAAAAGACAAAGATTTACTAGCATTTTTACTAAAAGAAGACCTAGTAAGGATAGATGAATTTGTAATTACTAATGAATATTATCAAAAATTAGTTGATTTGGTAAGAGATTATTTTAAAGGCAATGAAAGGTTAGAAGCTAAAGAGTTTAGAGACTTATCAGGACTTAGCAGAAACCAAGCCATAGCATTTCTAGAATATCTGGATAAGAAAAATATAACAAAAAGAGTGGAAGATTATAGAATATTAGTCTAATGGCGAGAGCGTGTAGGAATCGAACCTACCCGAGAAGTACACTTCTCACAACGGTTTTGAAGACCGCAGAGCACACCAGACACTCATCCGCTCCCATACGTGCACCTATTATTATAACATAAGTTGCTAAAAAATCAACAAAATTTATCAGTCACAGTAAAAGAATAAGATAATATAGACATAGATATCTATGCTATAAAAAGCCCACAAAAGCTAAGCTTTAAAGACCTAGCCAATAAGTGGGCTTTTTTTGTTAGAAAATTTCGGGAAAATAAGAGGATATTTTCTATATATAAGTAGGAGGTGATAAAATGAATAAAATCTTAATCTATAAAGAAGAAAAAGATGATGAAAAAGATACTGAAAATGATAAAGATTGTGAATAAATAAGAAAGGAGGTAGGCAAACAAAGTTGTTGGTAAGGAGAATTGTGGGTTTGATTTGTTAAGGTGTGAGGATATTGGCAAAGGTTAAGAAAGACAAGAATTTAAAAAAGATTTCTCCATTCCGCTATCGCTCCAGTCGAAATGACAATGGGGGGGGGCTTTAAACAATTAAGTTTATAATCATACACACCCAATACTGGGATAAAAGCGCATAAGACCATTATATTAATTCGAAGAATTTCATTTATTGTCATCTCGACTAAGCGCAGCGCACGGAGAGATCTACCTAAGAGTCACACATTCTAAACCGTAGCTATTAGAATTTATAAAATCATTAATAAACTAATAAATTTTAAAACTATCGTTTAAAAGTCACATAAAGCAAAGAAAGATTTCTCCATTCCGCTCCCGCTCCAGTCGAAATGACAATGGGGGGGACATGGTAATTGTGGGATTGATCTTATTACCAGATTAAACTTAAAGTTTTAAGCACATGTTAAAAACTCTTCCAATCAGTCAACTCCATCACTACCAAGTGTCACCCTGAGCGAAGCAAAGCGGAGTCGAAGGGTCTCTTGGGGAAGCGCTAACAATATTATTAAGAAAGTTTAATACCAAAATAAAATTAATAACTACGGCTAACCGTCATATAAAGCAAAGAAAGATTTCTCCACTCCAGAGTCAAACATCCCCAAACTGCAGCTATTAGCAATAATAAAAACAAAATCCAAAATCAACTCCATTACCACAACCACTCCAAATCTTATGGATTCCCAAGAGGAAAATTTCCTCCACTCATTTCCGTATTTTAAAACCGCCAAAAAAACTATGGACATTACTAAACTCATCGGCGATTTGGGCTTTCCTATTGTGGTTAGCCTAATATTAATCTACAAACTCGACTATAAATTAGACGAGATACTCAAAGAAATACGCGAACTTAAAAACCAAAACTAAAGGAGGCTTATGCAGTCAGTTGAAAAAATGCTTGCTTATGCAAGAAGCAAACACAGAAAAGTGGGCTATTCTATGGCCTACCCGCAAAGGCTAGGGCCAGCTTATCTAGATTGCTCATCTTTTGTCTACTATGCACTGATAGCTGGGGGATTTTTGCCCCAAGCTACAGTCATTGGAAATACAGAAACTCTTTATAAATTAAAGGGCACAGTTTTAAAAGAAATCTATTCCTATGAGCAAATCCAAGCGGGAGATATTTTTATCCGTGGCATAGAAGGAAGGTCAGCTGGAGCCAGCGGCCACACAGGCATGTTCCTAGAAAAGGGAAAGATTATCCATTGCAATGCCGTAAATGGCACGGTAAGTATAAATGGAGAAGAAAATTTTTTAAGATATTTTCTATCTTGCAAAAGAAGCAATTATGAGAGATATTTTAGGCCTGTTATAAAAAATCAATCCCCTCAAAAACATAAAACAGGAATAGCAAAAGTCCACGCTTCTACCTATGTCAGATCAGCACCAAGTACCCAAGCAGCTATAGTAGCTAGTTACCATAAAGGAGATAAAATAAACTACGATAGCATAGTGATAGCAAACGGCTACCATTGGCTTTCATATATTGGCAACACTAGCGGCCAGCGAAGATATGTAGCCTATAAAGATAGCAAAGGCAGGCAATGGATGGATATTTAATCCATCCATTTTTTTGTGTCTTTATACCTATATTTTTTAGAAAGCTTGATGAAAGCCCAATTTTCCTAACAAGACATCATTTTAAGCCTAGTAAAAATTTATTAGATATAATAAAATAAAGTTATAAAACATAGGTACAAGGAGTGGAAAAATGACATCTAAAAAAATCCTAGCAGCAGCCCTATCATTTGGTTTATTATTTGCAGGGGCAAGTGACCCTGTCTTTGCCCAAACTAGTGAAATGACTGAAGAGCAGAAAAGCGAATTTAATAGTATAAAACAAAAGATTAAAAATCAGCAAGATATAAAAATTATTGAAATAAGTAAGAAAATATCTGTTGCTGAAGAAAATAAAAACGTTGCTGAAAAAACCCGTAATGGTAAGAGAGAAGAAATAAAACAATTAAATGCACAATTAAAAGAAAAGCAAGAAATTGCTAGCGAAGATTTAACAGAAGAAGAAATCTCTAAACTTGACATAGAAATAGAGAATCTAAAAGCAGAATTGACAAAAAAGGAAGAAGAATTAATAAAATTAGAAGAAGAGTATACAAAAAAAGAAGAGGAATACAACTATCTCCACGAAAATTCTACAAGAGAACGTTCTTTAAAAAACGCTTATAATAGAGCTAAGAGCTTTTTGGAATTTGATATAGCTGATACAAGTTATGAGGTAAGAGGATATGCTTTAGAAAATATTATAACTAAAGAAGATAGAGAAAATTTTATTAAAGAACTAAGTGTAGCAAAAACTTATGACGATCTTAATAAGATAAAAGCTAATATTAGCAATTTAATAAATGGGGAAACTCAACTTAAAGAGGAGCCTTCAAACAATCAAGATCCTACAAGTCCACAAGAACAAAATCAAAATTCAAACAACCCAAACCAGCTAGAACTAGCAAAAGAAGAAGCTTTAAAAATTTTAGAAGAAAATAAAGAAATCTCAGAAGAAGAAAAAGAAGAATTTAGGAAACAAATAGGGCAAGCTGCCGACATAGAACAAGTAGATGAGATTGTAGAAGAAATAAAAAATTTCAAGAAAGCATCTAAGCCTTCAGATGAGCAACCGGATGACGAAGGTCAAGCCCCACAAACCCCATCAGAAGATACCCAAGCAGAGGAAGATGAAGAAAGTAAAGCCCTAAACGAGTCAAAACAATCAGCCAAAGATGAACTAGAGAAAAACGAAAATTTATCTGATGAAGAGAAAAAAGATTTTAAAGAGAAAATCGATAGTGCGCAAGATAAGGAAAGCCTAGAAAAAATCATCCAAGATATAAAAAAAGTAGGCGAAGACAAAACATTAAGTGATCCAAGCCCTAAAGAAGAAAATAAAGAAAAGCCAACAACAGAAACTCCTAGTATAGATCCAGATGAAAAACCAAAGGAAAATATTCCGACAGACCAACAAGCACCTAGCACAGATGATGACCTAGATAAGCTACCAGAGACAAAGCCCCTAGACATCCCAAAAGATAAGCAAGAAGATACGCTGCAAGCAAAACCGGAAGAAAAAACCAATCCGATAGAAAAGGTATTAACAAAAACCACTCCAAAAACACCAAAGTCAAACCCTAGCTTTCTTTATAGAATCCTAGAAAACACCTACCCAGACTTTGGCACCATTAGGATAGTTGGCCCAACTGGCAAAGATTACATTACCACCATAGAGATATTAGACAAAAAACCACAAGTAGCCAAAGACACAATAGTAGTAGAAGATACCTACAAATATATCAAAAAAGGTATCCACAAGCTAGCTGACCTAGAAGCAACACGCGACAAACTTCAAAAATCAATCGCCCACAACAAGGCAACAGTCAGGGCCATAGAGCTATTAGAGGATCTTACACCAAAAACTGTAGCAAAAAACCGAGAAAAAATAAATGCCCTATTAAAAGAATCAGAAAGGCTACTAAAAGAAGCGAACTACGCCCTAGCAGAATACAACTACGTATTAAGCAAATAAACATAGATAATTAATTGAAAAATGGGTAAATATCAATAAAATATATAAAAAGAGTATCTAAAAAATATAAGGAGAGAATCAATGAATAAAAAACTATTAACAGCCGTCCTATCAGCAACCCTAGTACTTGGAGCTGGAGTGCAAAATGCTCACGCAGATGAAGTAACCATACCAACTGCACCAGAAGACAATCAAACAGTAAACGCAACAACAGGCGGAGTAGCAAATACTGGTGACGTAGAAAAAGCAGAAACAGAAGAAAAAATAAAAACAACCAGCACCCTAGATCCAAACCAAGTAGAAGAAAAACCACAAGTAAAAGAAAACCAAGAAGAAACCACCCCAAAAGAAAACGAAAAAGCAAACACAACAGAAAGTAACCAACAAGAACCTGCTCAAAGACAAACACCAGCTGAAAATAAAGAAGACAATAACCAACCAACAGAAATCGGTGAGAAAGAAATTTATCAAGCAGGCAAAGAAAAAGCAAAAGTCGGTGAGAAAAAAGTTTACCAAGCAGGTAAAGAAACAGCACAAAATAACCAAGCTAAACCAGCAAAACAAAATGCCAAAAAAGATGATAAGGCTAAAAAAGCAGATGGTAAAGAAAAAACAGAAATGAAAGCCGAAGTTAAAAAAGATAAGAATGCAGGAGAAAACCCAAAAACAGGAATAGCAACAGCAACAAGCCTATCAGCAACAGCAGCCCTAGCATCAGCAGGATTTGCTCTAACAAAGAAAGAAAATAAATAAGTAGATAATTTAAAAGAGAGGAGCAATTCCTCTCTTTTTTGTTAGGTAAAAGAAACTATAGAAAAATAAAAATCACAACATCGTACGAAGCAACCCTACCAATCGTCATCTAGAGCTCATAAAAACCCATTGATTTTGGGCTTTTATGCCGAAAACATAGTGCGATAGCAGGCAAGAGCTTCGAAAGAAGCGGGTTTTCGTAGTCGAAGGGTCTCCTAGATAAATACTATATGCACTATTAAGAGGAACTAATAACAAAATAAAACTAATAACTACGGATAGCAATCACATAAAGCAAAGAAAGATTTCTCCATTCCGCTAGCGCTCCAGTCGAAATGACAATGGGGTGACATTTATATTGTAATAAAAATAAATCTAACAAACACTTACACTTCGAACCTTAAACACAGTAAATAAGAAAAATATACACATACGAAGCATACTCTCAAATGTCATCTCGACCGTAGCGAAGCGAAGTGGAGAGATCTATCTAAAAGTCAAACATCCCCAACCGGTAGCTATTATCCTAATTACAAAAATTAATAATAAAATAAAAAATAAAAACTACCGTTTTACAATCACATAAAGAGCAGAAAGATTTCTCCATTCCGCCACCGCTCCAGTCGAAATGACAATGGGGGGGCTTATGTGCCATAAAAAATAAATCTTACAAACAATCCCACTTCGCATAAAACAAAAAGTAAATAAGACCCACCACTATAATCCGAAGCAACCCTACCAATTGTCATCTCGAGCTTAGCCGAGAGATCTACTTAAGAGTCAGACATCCACAGCCGGTAGCTATTATCCTAATTACAAAAATTAATAATCAAATAAAAAAATAAAAAACTATCGTTTTACAATCACATAAATAGCAGAAAGATTTCTCCATTCCACTAGCGCTCCAGTCGAAATGACAATGGGGGGGTGCTTATATTGTATAAAAATAAATCTTATTAGACTTACACTTCAAATCTTAAAAAAAGTAAATAAGAAACACAATAACATCCGAAGCAACCCAACCAATTGTCATCTCGAGCTTAGTCGAGAGATCTACCTAAAAGTCAAACATCCTCAGCCGGTAGCTATTATCCAAATTACAAAAATTTATAATCATTTAATAATCATATAGAATTAAAAACTATCGTCTTACAATCACGTAAAGCAAAAAAAGATTTCTCCATTCCGCCACCGCTCCAGTCGAAATGACAATGAGGGTTGATTATAATTAATTTGCAAAACAGTCTTACGAACACTCACACTTCGAACCTTAAACACAGTAAATAAGAAAAACATGCACATACGAAGCATACTCTCAAATGTCATCTCGACCGTAGCGCAGCGAAGTGGAGAGATCTATCTAAGAGTCAAACATCCCCAACCGGTAGCTATTAACGTAATTACAAAATTAATAATTATATAGAATTAAAAGCTACCGTTTTACAATCACAAAATTCAAAAAAAGATTTCCCCATTCCGCTACCGCTTCAGTTGAAATGACAATAGGAGGGGCTTATATTGTATAAAAAATAAATCTTACAAACAATCCCACTTCGCAAAAAATAAAAAATAAATAAGACCCACTACTATAATTCGAAGCAACCCTACCAATTGTCATCTCGAGCTTAGTCGAGAGATCTACTTAAGAGTCAGACATCCACAGCCGGTAGCTATTATCCTAATTACAAAAATTAATAATCAAATAAAAAAATAAAAAACTATCGTTTTACAATCACATAAATAGCAGAAAGATTTCTCCATTCCACTAGCGCTCCAGTCGAAATGACAATGGGGGGTGCTTATAATGTATAGAAAATAAATCTTACAAACACTAACCTCGCAATCTTAAACATAGTAAATAAGACCCGATACTATAATCCGAAGCAACCCTACCAATCGTCATCTCGAGCTCAGTCGAGAGATCTACCTAAAATTCAGACACCCCCAACCGATAGCCATTACCTTAATTACAAAAATTAACAATCAAATAAAAATAAAAAACTATCGTTTTACAATCACATAAAGCAAAGAAAGATTTCTCCATTCCGCCACCGCTCCAGTCGAAATAACAACGAGAGGTGTTTATATTGCTAAAAAAATAAATCTTAAATTAATAACCCAAAAAAACTAGGCCATAAAGCCTAGTTTTCTCATCCTTTTATTTCTATTTTAAAGTCTATTAACCAAAAAACCCGTCATCATCATCTTTTATCAACCACAGTACTCCAGCCACAGCTGCTACTCCAAGGGCGATTTTTTTAATTGGCAATCCACCTTTTCTATCCCTTGCCTGGTTTTTATAGTGTTTTTTGATGCTATAAGCATCTGTTTGATATGGACCTATCAGATAATTTCTATTATCCCTATAATCATTACCATAATAAACACCCGCAAGCTGGTAATCAGCAGGCACATCGATAGCACTTTCTTTATTATAAGTAAGACCAGTATTTTGTGTATCTACAACTCTTTTATCAGTCACCACACTAGCCCTACCTATAGGTCTATCGATAGTAGTTTCCCTATAAACCACATCCCCGTTATCAGGTTTTATCACGACCTTAGTGTCTTCCGGCACCTCACGGTAACTTTCTACCTTGTTATTCACATTTTCCCTAACTGGGGCAATGTTTTGCACACCATCCCTAGCAGTTTCAAAAACAGTATTTTCTTCTTTAGTGATAGTCTTTATAGGCACGTTTTCATTAGCAGGAGCTTTTTTGCCATTACCAGCTACAAAAACATGTTCATCCCTATTACCCTCACTTACCCTAGGCACAGGATTACTATCGGCAATATCGTCTACGTCCACACCGCTAGCATCCACACCACCAAAGCCAAAGCCAGTATATAATTCTTGGCCACGGTCTAGGTCCTTTTCCTTAATCTCTTTTAAAGATTTATCCTTCACTTCAGGTATATCATCATATGGGCTGTCCAATATATCATCAGCATCCTTGCTCTGCTCAACAGGGCTAGCACCATTTTGTTTTCTATCCAAATCAGCCATCAAAAATTCCTCCTCAAACATTCTCTAGATATAATTATATGAACTTTATACCCAATAAAGACAAAGTGTATGCTAAATTAAGCAACTATTGCAATAATTACTCCCAATAAGTCTAATAAATTTTACTAAATAGGGGATATAAACCTTCTTTATATAATAGCCTTTATTAGAGATGTATATTTTATAACAAAACTAGACAAGAAAATAAAATTATAGTACACTAAGTGACATATAAGACAATAAAAGACTTTAAAAGTCCTATTACTTAAGGCAGGTAAGTGAAGAAATACAGTAAATAAGAAACACAAACCATCCGAAGCGCTCCTGTCAATTGTCATCTCGAGCACATAAAAGCCCATTGATTTTGGGCTTTTATGCCGAAAACGTAGTGCGGTAGCACGGGAGAGCTTCGAAAGAAGCGGGTTTTCGTAGCCGAGAGATCTACATACGAGTCAAACATCCCCAGCCGGCAGCCAATCACTACATAAAAACATTCCCAATCAAACAAAACAAAATAAAACCATTAACAACATACAAAGCACAATACTAAATTGTCATCTCGACCGTAGCGAAGCGAAGTGGAGAGATCTACCCAATAGTCAGACATCCTCAGCCGGCAGCTATTACCCTAATTACAAAAATTAATAATCAAACAAAAACTACGGCAAACAATCACATAAAGCAAAAAAAGATTTCTCCATTCCGCTACCACTTCAGTCGAAATGACAATGAGGGGCTTATATTGCTATAAAAATAAATCTTACAAACACTGATACTTCTCATCTTAAAGAATGCAAATAAGAAACTCAGTAAATAAGAAACACAATACCATCCGAAGGCATTCCCTAAATTGTCATCTCGACCACATAAAAGCCCATTGATTTTGGGCTTTTATGCCGAAAACATAGTGCGGTAGCACGGAAGAGCTTCGAAAGAAGCGGGTTTTCGTAGCCGAGAGATCTACCAAAAAGTCAGACATCCCTAACCGTGGTTATTAATTCCATATACGTATTAAAAATAAAGAATCTCCAACTATCCAGTATCAACAATCACTATGTGTCACCCTGAGCGCATAAAAGCCCATTGATTTTGGGCTTTTATGCCGAAAACATAGTGCGGTAGCACGGAAGAGCTTCGAAAGAAGCGAGTTTTCGTAGCGGAGAGATCTATCTACGAGTCAGACATCCCCAACCGGCAGCTATTACCCTAATTACAAAAATTAATAACAAAATAAAACTAATAACTACGGTAAACAATCACATAAAGCAAAGAAAGATTTCTCCATTCCGCTGCCGCTCCAGTCGAAATGACAATAGGGAGGGCTTATGTGCCATAAAAAATAAATCTTACAGATAGCCCCACTTCGCATAAAACAAAAAATAAATAAGACTTACAACTATAATACGAAGCAATCCTATCAATTGTCATCTCGAGCTTAGCCGAGAGATCTACCAAAGAGTCAGACATCCCCAACCGGAAGCTATTACCCTAATTACAAAAATTAATAATCAAACAAAAACTACGACTAACAATCACATAAATCAAAGAAAGATTTCTCCGCTCCAAAGCCTACCGGCTTTTCCGGTCGAAATGACAATATGGGAGTCTTTTCATTTTAGTAAGATAAATCTTATAAAACAAATTCACTCCATTATTATTAAACAAGAAAAACATGCACATACGAAGTATTCCCCCAATTGTCATCTCGAGCTTAGCCGAGAGATCTACCAACAGGTCAAACACCCCCAACCGCCAGCCATTCACTAAATAAAAACATTACCAACCAAACAAAAAATAAGCCCATCCAACTACAGCCACCACCACCTTAAAAAGTAAACCCCAACCCCCAAAACCAAAAGAAAGGAGTCGCCATGACCATAAACAAAATCCAAATCATCGCCATCCTCCCAGAAGAAATCAAGACCTTCGGCATAGGATCGCGCGTCTATACACCAACCACCACCCACCTCATAGAAGAAACACCCACCCTCTACCTCAACAAAATGTACAAAAAACGAGGCAAAAACAAAAAAGAAATGGACCAAGTCATCAAAGACACCCTCCAAATCAGTAAAAATATGCCCTACATCATAGACACCAGCCACGTATTCTTTGGCTTCAAATATAGAAACGCCACCTATGATAGAGAAAGAAGAGGCTTTGTAAACATCACCTGTGTAGAAAAAATAGAAAACAGCGAAATCATCCTCACCACCGGAGAAACCATCGCCACCCTCAATACCTTTGACACCCTAAACACCAACAAAAACAACGCCAAAACCATGCTCTACCGCCAGCAACTCATAGCCTCCTACGACTGGGCCGAGACCCTAGATCAAATCAGATCCACCGTCATGAGAGAAACCACCCCAAAAGTAACAGAAATCAGGCAAAATCTACTTGACTAAACCCCGATATCTGCTAAAATAAATATAACTATCAATATCTTTATGGGTGATAACCACAAAACATGAGTGCAAAAATATCGATAGTTATAAACAAAAATGAGCATTTGTTAGCCAGAAGCCAGTAAAGTAAGCAAAACTTTAGACATATTGGCCACAGACAAAAGCTTATTAAAACATATCTCTATAGGACAAAGACTGATAACTACCCATTTACACAACCTTGTAGTAAATGTGAAGATATTTATAACTATATTTTTTAGAAATATTGATAAATTTATCAAATGTGTTGCAAAAATGTAGAAATTGGTGTACTATAGAATATGTAAAGTGAGTACTATTTATTAGACAAAAATAGTAGATAGAAATAATAAGGAGAAAACTTATAATGAAAAGAAATAAATTAGCAGCAGGTGCATTAGCACTAGCTCTAGGACTTGGTGCAGTAGCGCCATCATTCGCTGCTGACACAACTTCAACAAAAACAGAAGTTGCAGCAACAACTTTATTCCAAGAAAAATACGCACAAGAACTTGAAAAAGCTCAAGCACTTCACAAAGATGCGACAGCTAAAAAAGCTGCATTAGATAAAGCTGATCTTGAATTAGCAAATGCTGAAGAAGCTGTTCAAGAAGCTGTAAAAGCATATAATGCAATTCAAGTTTCTGATTTTGATGAAACTCTTAAAAGCGAATTAGATAATGCTAGAGCAGAGTTAAGCCGTTTAGTAGGTGTTGATGTAACAACTAAAGAATCAACTGTAGTTGATAATACACAATATCCAGTAGCTAAAATAGTTGGAGATGCATCAACAGGTTACACAATCGAATTATCTGGACAATATAAACCTGGTACATTAACAAAATCTGTTCCAGCTAATAAAGAAGAACTTAAAAAATTATTTGATGTTTACCAAAAACCAGCTTCAACTGAATCAGAAGAATTAATCATTAACCCACTTTATAATGCAAATTCAACAGATGCTGCACTATCATCTAGATATGTTGCTGATAGCGCATATGTGGGTAATTCTGATGTTTATAAATTAACATCAAATGATGGATCACAAGTTTTATACGTAACAAATAATAAAGCTAAAGCACAAGCAAAAACTGTTACAAATGAAGAAGAAATTTCAGATAAATTAAGAAGTGAATTTTATTCAGCATACGAAAGATATGTTAATGCATGGAATCTATATGAAAAATCAAAAGTTAATAACTTAGATGCTAAAGATAGAGCTTACCAAGCATTAAAAGCAGCACAAAGCGCATATGATGTTGCTGTAACAAACCAAGCAGCAGCTAAAAAAGCGGCAGACCCAGCACTAAGACTTTACAACGAAGCATTAGCAAAACTTAAAGGTGCAGCAGAAGCTTACAACGTAGTTATCGTTGCAACAAACAATGGTATCGAAGTTAAAGGTGAAAAAGAAGCTCCAGCTAAAAAAGACGTTGACTATGTAGGTCTTCAAGCAGCTATCGACAGAGCTAATGAAACTCTAAGAGCAGTTGAACTTCTTGAAAAATTAACACCAAACACAGCAGCTAACAATAGAGCTAAATTAAACGCACTAGTAGCTGAACAAAAAGCAACTATCGCTAAAGCAGAAGCTATCCTTAAAGCTGCTGATAAAAAAGTTGCTCTAGTAGCTACAGCATACGCTGCAGAAGAAGAAGTAACAGCTGAAGATGTTGACGCACTAATCAAAGAATTAGACGACAACACAGATGCTATCCAAAAAGAACTTAAAGATCTTGACAAAGATGTAAAAGTTGATGAAGAAAAACCAGCTGAAGACGACAAAAAAGAAGACAAAAAACCAGCTGATGAAGATAAAAAAGAAGACGACGAAAAAGAAGATAAATCTGAAGATAAAAAAGAAGACAAAGCTGACGACAAAAAAGTAGATACAACAAAAGTTGTTAATAAATCAGCAAACAAAACAGCTGGTTCAAACGCTAAAACAGGTATCGCTGGTGTAGCTGGCGTTGCAGGTGTATTAGCAGCAGCTTCAGTTGCTTACGCAGCAAGCAAAAAAAATAACTAATTTTAAACATTAGGTATTTTACAACAATTAAATAGAGTCGTATAAAGAGTGCACTCGATAAGACTCGAAGATAAAAACTAATAGTAACCGCGGTACTCACTTGAAAATGCTCCCACCAAATAAAGGTGGGAGTATTTTTTTCTTGACCTATCCCGATTCTTCAAAGAAGAATCGCAGGAAGGTCAAATGCCGCGTAGTCCAAATCTATGATTTGGCTAACGAAGCCGGCATAATACGAAGCAATCCACTCAATTGTCATCTCGAGCGCAGCCGAGAGATCTACATACGAGTCAGATATCCTTAACCGTAGCTGTCAAGTTAATAAAAAAGTTAATAAAATCATAAAGCCAACAACTACCGGTATATAGTCACATAAAGCAAAGAAAGATTTCTCCATTCCGCTACCGCTCCAGTCGAAATGACAATGTGGAGGGCTTATATTGTATAAAAAATAAATCTTATAAACACTAACCCTGCAATATTAATACAGTAAATAAGAAATACAATACCATCCGAAGCAATCCCTCAATTGTCATCTCGACCGTAGCGAAGCGAAGTGGAGAGATCTACCAAAAAGTCAGACACTCCCAACCGGTAGCTATTATCCTAGTTATAAAAATTAATAACAAAATAAATTTAACAACTACGGCTAACAGTCACATAAAGCAAAGAAAGATTTCTCCACTCCAAAGCCTACCGGCTTTTCCGGTCGAAATGACAATGGGGGTGCCTATATTGCTATAAAAATAAATCTTACAAACACTAACCTTGTAATTTTAATAATAACAATATGGGAGTCTTTTCTATTTAGTGAAATAAATCTTATAAAACAAATGCACTCCGTATTTATTAAATAAAAAAATAGCAATCAAAACGAAGTATTCCCCTATTGTCATCTCGAGCGCAGTCGAGAGATCTACCAAAAAGTCAGACATCCCCAACCGGTAGCTATTACCCTAATTACAAAAATTAATAACAAAATAAATTTAACATCTACGGCTAACAGTCACATAAATCAAAGAAAGATTTCTCCACTCCAAAGCCTACCGGCTTTTCCAGTCGAAATGACAATGGGGGTGCGTACATTGTATAAAAATAAATCTTATAAACATTTACACTTCGAACCTTTTAATACAGTAAATAAGAAACACATTCACATACGAAGCAATCCACTCAATTGTCATCTCGATCACATAAAAGCCCATTGATTTTGGGCTTTTATGCCGAAAACATAGTGCGATAGCACGAAAGAGCTTCGAAAGAAGCGAGTTTTCGTAGTCGAGAGATCTACCAAAAAGTCAGACACCCCCAACCGCAGCAGACACCTTATCCCCAAAAACCCACCCAAATTGGGTATAAATACTTAAAAAGAATGCAAATCTCACAATTAAACTTAACAAAAAGAAAGGAAGATTATATGAAAATATTAGTATTTCTAGCAAATGGATGCGAAGATGTGGAGGCTATTACTGTTATCGACTACCTTCGTCGAGCTGACATTGATGTTACATCCGTTTCTATCCATGACACTAACGACATTATTACAAAATCAAACATTACCCTCACTGCAGACACAAACCTAAATGATATTGATTCAAAAGAATTTGATGGGCTATACATCCCGGGTGGTACCAAGGGTGCTGAGGCTCTTCGTGATGATGACCGTGTTATTGATATTGTTAAAACTTTTAATGATGAGGAAAAATTAATTGCAGCCATTTGTGCAGGTCCTATTGTTTTAAACAAGGCAGGAGTGCTTGCTGACAAACGTGCTACTTCTTTCCCTGATTTAAAGGATGATATAGACAATGTCCTAGAATACGTAGATGATCAAATGGTGGTTACTGATGGCAATATAACAACCAGTCGTGGGGCAGCGGTTACCGTTTATCTTGCTATGCGCCTAGTTGAAATTATAAAAGGAGCAGAGGCTGTTGAAGAATTAAAACACGGTACCCAATTAGAATGTGTAGAAGATTACTACGGCATATCCTATGATTATTTATCAAATGATGGAGTAGATGATGAGTCAAATAAATAAAATCTTTGTCCTAGGTGGGGCTGGATTTTTGGGATATTACACTACAAAAAATGCAATAGACCGTGGATATACTGCAAGAACTGTCGATGTAGTAGAATTGCCTGATGAATTAAAATTTAATAAAAAAACAAAAGTTGAGTTTATAGTTCAAAACTTTTTTGCTCTAACTGATGCAGAAATAATAGAAATGATTCGCGGATGCGATAGTTTTGTCTATGCTGGTGGCGTAGATGAGAGAATAGTCCCACAAAAGCCTGCTAGGAAATTTTTCTACGATACAAATGTATTGCCAACAGCAAGGATAGCAAGGCTAGCCAAAGAAGCAGGAGTTAAAAATTTTGTATTGTTTGGATCATATACATCAGAATTTGCAGAAAATAATGAAGTTTTAAGGGAAAATGGCTACCAAGCAGAACCATATGTAGAAACCAGACTCCTCCAAGAAAAAGCAGCCATGTATGCAGGAGAAGGGGCGATGAATGTATCGGTTTTAAGATTGCCATATATTTTTGGCATCATGTCAGGCAAAACTCCTATGACCAGCATGTATGTAGACATGCTAAGAGGCCAAGAATTTATGCCGGTGACTACTGGAGGATTTGCAACCATCACAGCAAACCAAGTCGGACAAGCAGCAATTAGCGCCCTAGAAAATGGTAAACATAGAAAAACTTATGCAGTGGCAACTGGCTATATAAGCCATGAAGATTTTTATAAAAAAATCCTAAACGAACTAGGACAAACTGAAAGTACCAAACTAGAAGTAATGCCTTTTGAAGAACTAGAAGAAGCCTACAGAGAAGATGAAATATTAACAGATGCTGAAGGAATAGAGCATGGCATTAGACAAGTAAATATGCTTAGAGCAAATAGCATGGAATTTAGACTACCAACAGATGTGGCCTATGAAGAATTGAGAGTAAAAGAAGAAGATACTGATAAAGTAGTAGATGAAACCATAAGAGCTGCTGATATTGGCAGAGTTGATGGACAGTAGGGAATAGAAATAAAGAGGCAAAGGCCTCTTTTTTTGTTGAGGAAACAAGAAGCAAAGAAAGATTTCTCCACTCCAAAGCCTAGCGGCTTTTACGGTCGAAATGACAATGGGGGGGTGCTTATATTGCTATAAAAATAAATCTTACAAACAACCCCACTACGTATAAAACAAAAAGTAGATAAGACCCCACCTCTATAATACGAAGCAACTCTCCCAGTTGTCATCTCGACCGTAGCGAAGCGAAGTGGAGAGATCTACCAAAGAGTCAAACATCCCCAACCGGTAGCTATTATTCTAATTACAAAAATTAATAATCATATAAAAATAAAAACTATCGTTTTACAATCACATAAAGCGAACAAAGATTTCTCCATTCCGCTACCGCTCCAGTCGAAATGACAATGTGGGGTGCTTATATTACTAAAAAAATAAATCTTACAAACAACCCCACTTCGCATAAAACAAAAAATAAATAATACCCACCTCTACAGTACGAAGTATTCCCTCATTGTCATCTCGAGCACATAAAAGCCCATTGATTTTGGGCTTTTATGCCGAAAACATAGTGCGGTAGCACGGAAAAGCTTCGAAAGAAGCGAGTTTTCGTAGTCGGAGGGTCTCCTAGATAAATATTAACTCAGAAATAAAAAGAAATGTTAATAACAAAATAAAATTAATAACTAAAAGCAAACAATCACATAAAGAGCAGAAAGATTTCTCCATTCCGCTTCGCTCCAGTCGAAATGACAATGAGGGGAAGCTTATATTGCTATAAAAATAAATCTTATAAGCAACCTCACTTAGCATAAAACAAAAAGTAAATAAGACCCACCTCTACAGTACGAAGTATTTCCTCATTGTCATCTCGAGCGCAGTCGAGAGATCTACCAAAAAGTCAAACATCCCCAACCGTAGCAAACATTATCAAATAATTAACCCTACACAAAAAAATGCTTAATTTTCTTTCTAATAGGCTATAAGTATAAAAAAATCAAGGAGTAAAAATGGAAAAATTATACTATGTCTACATGATAACCAACTACACCAATAAAACCCTTTACATAGGAGTCACAAATAACTTATACCGTAGACTAGAAGAGCATAATAAGAAAAAGGCAAATGGGTTTACTTCTCGTTATAATATTTATAAACTGGTATATGTAGAAAGCACTCCAGATATAAGTGCAGCTATCGCTAGAGAAAAACAACTTAAAAAATGGAGTAGAAAAAAGAAAGATAGATTAATTAATATGCAAAATCCCGAATGGAAAGATTTGCTAATAGAGTGGGGTAGGGATAGGAATAGCTTGGAAAGATAATAAGGAAATTTAATTGAAACTAAAGTTTAAAAGTCACATAAAGCAAGAAAAGATTTCTCCATTCCGCTCCCGCTTCAGTCGCAATGACAATGTGGGTGCTTATATTGCTATAAAAATAAATCTTACAAATAACCCCACTTCGTATAAAACAAAAAGTAAATAAGATCATCACTATAATCCGAAGCAATCCTACCAATCGTCATCTCGACCAGATAAAAGCCCATTGATTTTGGGCTTTTATGCCGAAAACATAGTGTGATAGCACGGAAAAGCTTCGAAAGAAGCGAGTTTTCGTAGTCGAGAGATCTACATACGAGTCAGACATCCTTAACCGGTAGCTACTAACCTAATTATAAAAATTAATAGCAAAATAAATTTAATAACTACGGCTAATATCCACATAATCCAAAAAAAGATTTCTCCATTCCGCTTCGCTCCAGTCGAAATGACAATGGGGGGGTGCTTATATTTATATAAAAATAAATCTTACAAGCAACCTCACTTCGCATAAAACAAAAAGTAAATAAGACCATCACTACAATCCGAAGCAATCCCTCAATTGTCATCTCGAGCTTAGCCGAGAGATCTATCAAAGCGTCAGACATTCCCAACCGGTAGCTATTAGCCTAATTATAAAAATTAATAGCAAAATAAATTTAATAACTACGGCTAATAACCACATAACCCAAAAAAAGATTTCTCCATTCCGCTTCGCTCCAGTCGAAATGACAATATAGGGAAGCTATGCTTATTAAAAAACAAATCTTATTTACATAGTCACTCTGTATTATCTAATTAAGAAAAGATATCAAAACGAGGCATTTTACCCCATTGTCATCTCGACTAAGCGCAGCGCACGGAGAGATCTACTTAAAGGTCAGACATCCTTAAATGTAGAAAATACTTATATTAATAAAATAATTAATACTAACAAAAAGCATTACTTGAAAAAAAGATTTCCCCACCCCAAAGCCTACCAGTTTTTCCGGTCGAAATGACAATGAGGGGTGCTTATATTGATATAAAAATAAATCTTACAAATATTTACACTTCGCATCTTAAAGAATGTAAATAAGAAAAACATGCACATCCAAAGCAATACACTCAATTGTCATCTCGACCACATAAAAGCCCATTGATTTTGGGCTTTTATGCCGAAAACATAGTGTGATAGCACGGAAGAGCTTCGAAAGAAGCAAGTTTTCGTAGCGGAGAGATCTACCAAAAAGTCAGACATCCCCAACCGGTAGCTCTTACCCAAATTACAAAAATTAATAAACAAATAAAAATAAAAATTACGGCAAACAATCACATAAAGAGCAGAAAGATTTCTCCATTCCGCTACCGCTCCAGTCGAAATGACAATGGGGCGTGTTTATATTGCTATAAAAATAAATCTTACAATCAACCCCACTTCGTATAAAACAAAAAGTAAATAAGACCCACCACTACAATACGAAACAATCCTTCCTATTGTCATCTCGACCGTAGCGCAGCGAAGTGGAGAGATCTACTTAAAGGTCAGACATCCTTAAATGTATAAAATACTTATATTAATAAAATAATTAACACTAACAAAAAGCATTACTTGAAAAAAAGATTTCCCCACCCCAAAGCCTACCAGTTTTTCCGGTCGAAATGGCATATGGGTGATTAGTGCAAATAAAAAAACTATGTACAAAACCTAGTTTTTCTTTATATATTCTTTTAACAATTTATAAAGTCCATTTAACCCATTTACATGAGTTCTTTCATAGCCGTGACTTGCTGCGACCCCGCTTCCTACTAGGGCGTGTCTAAAGTCATTGGCGCTTGCTACTGCTGCTGAGGCGTCTGATCCGTATTGTGGGTAGATGTCTATGGCATAGTCTATTTCATTTGCTTTTGCCATATCTATTAGTTCGTTTGTCAAATCAAAATTATATGGCCCGGATGAATCTTTGGCGCAGATTGATACCTTTGTTTCGTCTGTTTTTAGATCATCATAAACTACTCCCATATCGACTGCTATCATATCTGTTATTCCTACTGGGTGGCCGCTGGCTGCTCCGTGGCCTACTTCTTCATAGATTGTAAAGGCGAAATATAATGGGCGGTTTATTTTTATGTTTTCTTCTTTTATTTCTTTGGCAAGTGCTATAAGTACTCCGGCAGAGGCCTTATCATCTAGGTGGCGAGATTTTATAAAGCCATTATCTACTCTAAATCTTGGGTCTAGGGCTATAAAATCTCCTGCTGAGATACCTAATTTTTCTGTTTCTTCTGCTGAGTTTGTTATTTCATCGATAACTACTTCCATATTGATATCATCACGTTTGATTTCTCTTGGGTCATCTGATCCGTGGACTGCTGGATTATTTATTCTCATAACTCCAGTATATTCTTTGCCACTTCTTGTAATTATAGTTACATTTTCTTGTTCTACATAAGAAAGTGGAAAGCCTCCTAGGGCTGTCACCCTAAGCCTACCATTTGCTTTTATGGAACGCACCATAAGTCCTAGGGTATCCACGTGGGCTGACATTAAAAGTCCGTTTTCTTTTCCTGCATTGATTGGGACTACCACATTGCCTTTGGTAGTTTGATAAGGATTATAACCCATTTTTTTAAATTCTTCCATAAGATATTTTTCGACTCTTTTGGTATAGCCTGTTGGGGAAGGGGTCTTGCAAAGTTCTTCTATATATTTTAAAATTTGTTCTGTCATTTTTTCTCCTTAATTGTTTGATGCGGCTGATGCTTGTTCCCTATCTATCATATTATTTAGGCAGATAACAAGTGCTATTAGTTCTTCTGTGTATGTTTCATCAAAGATAGTTAACTCGTAGGTATCTGTTAGTGTAAATATCTTTCTATTTACTGTTCCTATATTTTTACCAGCTCCATTTTGGATATCAAAATCATAATGGAAGATATTTCCTGATAGATTTAGGGTTTCCTTGTCCATATAAACGTGGACTCTGTGTTTGAAAAATTCTAATTTTTGTTGGATTACCATAGTTTGACCATCGGCAAAAGAGATGGTGTACCTAGGGAAAAATGCTAGGATTTCTCGCTTGATAGAAAAAATTCTATTTCCATTTCTATCATTTACTGCTGATTTATAGCCTACAAAGGTAAAATCTTGGTCTAGGTAATAGGCCTCGCGACCGTTTTCATCTAATATGGGATAATGGTCGGTAATTTTGAAAAATTTTTCTTTAAAATATAATTTTTTCATAATGTATCCTTTACTTCCTTTAAACTTTTTTCTGTTATATAATATTTATATAAATTAACAAATGTGGGGGATGTTTTGATTTATTTATTTGTTGCACTTTTCTTAATTTTTAGCCTTTTAAATCTTATTAGGGCCAAGGACCTTAAGATTCGTCCTGGTATCATAAAAATGGACTGGATTTCTATTGCCCTTCTTTGGCTTATTTTTATCATTTTTGCTATAGTTGTTAAGGCCGATAGAACTGATACTCTTTTGATGGTCATGGTTGCCACTCTTTATGTTGTTTCATCTAGGATTGGCAGGGGCATTGCTGATGATGGGGTGATTCTTCAAGCGGGCAATCCCATTATGACTCGTAAATATAAATTCGATGACTTAAAGCAAGTCAATGTTTCAAATGATGGTGACCTAGCTGCCTTTGCCATTGTGGTAAATAATAATGCAGTTGACATCCAGCGTTATCCAGTGGATAAAAAGGATGAGCTAGTTAGCTTATTTAAAAAGCAAAATGTTCAAATAATTTATAAATAACAAGAAAAGTCTAAATAGCATAATAGTTATTTAGACTTTTTTATTTTGCTTTTAAATCTTAACGGCCACCGCCGCCTCCACCACCAAAGCCTCCAGCTCCTCCACCAAAGGATGCTGAACCGCCTCCTCCTGCAAAAGTTGTACTTTCTCCACCAGTGCTTGTAGCGTGAGAATAGTTACTGATGTGATGGATCATGTGGTAGTTATAAAAACCGTAGTAGGCATAATCTGGGTACACATTTACAAAACTATCATAGGCATCTTCACTAATGCCAAATAGGGCTGCAAATATCATATACTTATCTAAAATATCTATGTCATCTATTTTTTCTATATTTATATTTTCATAGTCTTCTAGATAATTTTTAAAACCTACAAAATTCGTGTATAAATCCATGCCCTTTGGTGTAAGGTGATTTTCTTCTTTTGTTTTACCTCTTGCTTTCTGCTTGCTTATTTTTTCTACATAGCCTTTTGAAATTAGTGCATCTAGACTGGTGTCGTTTATTCTTAGAGCGAGATTTTCTAAAGATTTGTGGTTCTTTTTCATATATTTTTTTAAGGATGATTCTGTAATATATCCATCACTTCTCTCAAGGCTTGCTCCCATAAGGTATGAGAATAAATCTTCTTCGATTATACCCATATGAGCTGGTTTTTGATTGATTTTTATAAGATCCAAAGACTTTTTAAACATTCCATGGTCCTTTTCATCTTCTATATAACTAATAGCTCCTTCATTTATCCATTTTAAGAAAAAAGCATTGATTAGATTATCAAAGTTTGTGGTATTTGGATAAGCATTTGTAGCTATTAGATATAAATCTTCTAAGTTGCCATCATAAGGGATTTGATTATATTTAGTGGTTTTAATAATTTTAAAATCAGGTATGTCTTTCTTGTTGGCAAACTTATATTTGCTAGCATCTTCGACTGCCTTTTTTATAGCTATACCTGCAACCCCAAGTCCTAATACAGCTGCACTTATTCCCACAATTCCAGCTATATTAGATCCATCATCTGTAAGCTGGGCTGTACCCTCACTATCCTCAAAGGTAGCTCCTTCAAAGGCTACATCCTTATAGTCATCAAAACTTTTATCTTCTCTATAACTTGTAGCAAAAGTACCTTTTGGAAATTTAAGTAAGATACGACCCTTGCTGATTTCTCCGTTTGATTTGGCAACTATAGATCCGTTTTCATTATAGATATCACCTTCGTAGCCAAAGGCCCACATTTTTGTATTTTCATCTATAGGTTCATAAGAATTTATCCTAATGGTAAAATTATTTGGTTTTGGATCTAGGTAGGCCCCTACAAACTCAAAAAATAACATGTCGCTATCATTTAAAGCTATGACAACTGGATTTATTTTATAGTTTAGTTTATATGTATTAGCTTCACTTCTTTCGCTAATGCCCCAGCAAAGCTCAACTTCATCATCGCTATGGTCTATGCGACCGTATTTGTAGGCTTTTTGCTCAAAATCTTCATCTATATCCCAAGGGTCTTTGGGACTAAATTTTTGTCCGTCCATGGCTACAGAAAAATCTTCGATTTTAAGTCCCTTTAGGTTTTCAATATTTTTATATCTTTCTGTAAAGTCATTGTCTCTCTCATCTATTTGCCATTCTTCGCTGATCTTGCCTATACCGTTTTCATCAATATCTACATCTATATTGATATGGTCAAAGCCATCTGCAAAGGCTGGTTTTGGTAAAAATATTAGTAGACTTAGCAAAAGTATTTTCCCAATTTTATAAAATCCTTTCATACGCTCTCCTTAATATATTTTCTAATATGCATATACCCAAAATATATGTTAAAATTATTTTGACAAAATATTTTATAAAATATAAAATTGCTTTATGAGGCTTTTATAAGGTCGAATTAATAAGGATGGATAGAATGAAGAAAAATTTTATAAAAGAAATATTTGAAAAAATAGTTGAAAAACCGCCTTTATTTTTAACTATAGGTTTTTTCATTGTTATTACTTTAGGGGGGCTTATTTTATCTACTCCCTATGTAACAAATAGTGGAGAAAGTACAAATATTGTAGATGCTTTTTTTGTAGCGGCTAGCGCAGCTTGTGTAACAGGACTAAGTCCGGTAAATACTGCTGAGCATTGGAATACTTTTGGTCATATTATAATTCTAATATTGATTCAAATTGGTGGACTTGGTGTTATGTCACTGGCATCTCTTATTCCTCTAATTTTGAAAAAAAGAATAGGTATACAATCCAGATTAATTTTAAAAGAGCAATTAAATACAGAGAACATGTCTGGTGTTTTAAAATTATTTAGATATGTTTTGCTTTTTACATTAACTATTGAAGGTCTCGGGGCACTTTTTTTAGCTATAAGATTTGTCCCGACTTATGGTTTTCTTAAAGGGCTATGGTATGCTGTATTTCACTCCATTTCTGCATTTTGTAATGCGGGCTTTGATATACTAGGAGATTCTTTGTATCCTCTTCGCAATGATTATCTAGTAAATATAACTATAATGGCATTGATAGTTATTGGTGGTTTAGGGTTTATGGTTACAAGTGAGATTTATAATAAAAGAGAACTAAAACACTTATCTACACATACTAAATTAGTTTTAACCACCAATATAATCTTGATAATAATAGGTGGACTAGGATTTTTCATTTTAGAGTCATTAAATGGAGGGATTTTAACAAAAGAAAGTTTTGGCAATGGACTTTTAATTTCTTTCTTTCAATCGGTATCAGCTAGGACTGCAGGATTTTATTCTATAGATATGTCTCAAATAAAAAATACGACATCTATTTTACTCATGAATTTGATGTTTATAGGAGGGTCACCAGGATCTACAGCTGGTGGGATAAAGACAACTACTTTTGTAGTTTTAATACTTGCTGTTATTTCGGTAATTAAAAATCAAAAAGAACCAGTTGTATTTAAAAGAAGTATAAGCAATGATACAATAAAAAAAGCCCTATCAATCTTTGTCATATCACTGACTTTACTAGTGGTGGTTTGTTTTGTTTTATCAGCTATGAATAATCTTAATTTTATAGATATACTTTTTGAGGTGGTTTCTGCGTTAGGAACTGTGGGAACAACTAGGGGTATTACTGATAAGATCTCAGGTTTATCTAAGGTTATAATTGGTTTTTGCATGTATTTAGGAAGAATTGGTCCTATGACCATGGCTTTATCATTTGGTTTAAAATCTGATGATAGGCTAATCAGATATCCAGAAGCATTTATAAGTATAGGTTAGGAGAAATATATGGATAAAAATATAATAGTTTTAGGCTTGGGAAGATTTGGTATGTCTGTAGCTACTAAACTTTTTGAAGAAGGATTCTATGTAACAGCTGTTGACTCTAACTATGAACTGATAGAAAAGATGGCCAACAAAGTTTCTAGTGCTATCCAAGCAGATATTACAGAAGAAATAGCTATGCATTCTTTAGGAATAAATAATTATGATGTGGCGATTATTGCAACAGGATCAGACCTTGAAGCGTCTATAGAAGCAACCTTAATATGTAAAGACAGTGGCGTAAAGGAAGTAATTGCAAAAGCATCTAGCAATCAGCATGCTAGAATACTAAGCAAAATTGGTGCAGACCGTATAGTTTTTCCAGAGTTTGATACAGGGCAAAGGCTTGCAAAATCACTTTCAGGTCCAAGTTTAATGGAAATAATAGACTTTTCAGATGAGATTTCCCTTATAAAGATAAAGGCTCGTAAATCTTGGATAGGTAAAAGTCTAGTAGACCTAGATTTTAGAAAAAGATATCAAATGAATGTAATAGCCTTTGAAAGAGATAATCATATGATTATAGATTTTGACCCAAATTTACTTATCAAAGAAGATGATACAATTGTCCTAATTGGAGAAAAAGAAAACGCTAAAGCTATTCAAGAGTAGGCAAACCTCCATAAATTTGCCGGTATTTAAAATTATTAGAAGATATGTAAGAAAATGTTTGCATAAAAATTTTTTTATGCTATAATATAAGTAGCTATTACATAGCTAGGTTTTTCATTATTAATTCCTTAAAAGTTTTCCCTATAGAAAACTAGGACTAACTTATTCTTTTCTAAAAGGAAAAGGGGCTAGGAGTCTAGCCCTTTTTCTATGCTTATTTTTACATAAACTTAAATAACACCTTTAATAAAATTTATATATGCTTTAAAATATTATAAATCAAGGGTATAATATTTTAAAAAGATAAGGAGGATTTTTATGCCTTACTATTACGATTTCGATAGAACCTATATTTTAGTTCTAATTGGTCTTATAATAACAATGATTGCCCAAGCAAATGTGCAAAGAGCCTTTGCAAAATACAGTAAGATTCTAACTAAAAAACAAATAACAGGCAAGCAAACCGCCAATTATATCCTAGATACTAGGGGCTATAATGATATAAAAATAAAGCAGATAAATAATGCCATGGGAGATTATTTTAACCCAGCTACCAAGGAAGTAGCCTTATCTGCTCAGTCTATCAATGATACATCAATTGCATCAGTTGCAGTTGCAGCCCACGAGCTGGGCCACGTTATCCAGTACAAAGAAGGATATACACCACTTAGAATAAAATCTTGGCTAGTGCCAGCAGTAAATTTTGGATCAAGACTTAGCCTTCCTCTTTTATTTTTAGGCATGTTCTTAGCCAGTCAAAATCTTATAGATGTAGGACTTATCCTATTTTCTCTAACCCTTATTTTTCAAGTAGTAACTCTACCAGTAGAGTTTAACGCAAGTAGACGCGCCCTAGCTGTCCTAGAAGAATCAGGCATGCTAGTAGGAGAAGAGAATACCTATGCTGCAAATATGCTAAAGGCTGCAGCATTTACTTATGTAGCTGCAACCCTTGCCACAGCCCTACAATTTTTAAGAATGTTTTTGCTATTTGGCAATAGAAACAGGGATTAAATTTTAATAAGCTCCAATCTAATAGAAATTGCAGACCAAATTTTTATAAAACCGACCAATATCATGGTCGGTTTTTTATATGTTTATTACAAAAATTTTACCTTATGATTACAAATAAGTGATATATTAGTAAAAAACTAGCTTGAGGAATATATGATTGAAATTAGAGATTTACAGAAAATTTATGAAAATGGCTATGAAGCTTTAAAGGATATTGATCTTAAAATTCCCGACGGAGCCCTTGTTACTCTATTAGGACCTTCTGGTTGTGGGAAGTCCACTATTTTAAATATTATTGCAGGAATTCTTGATCCTACCAGTGGGGATATTTTATTTGACGATAAGTCTATAATAAGCCTACATCCAAAGGATAGGAATATAGGTATGGTTTTTCAAAATTATGCCCTCTATCCTCACATGACAGTCCTTGAAAATATAACATTTCCCTTAACCGTTGGGGATAATAAAGTTAGCCAAAATAAGGCAAATGAACTTGCCCAAAAATATATGGAACTAACTTATATTTCAGAATATAAGGACAAAAAGCCTGCCCAATTATCTGGTGGTCAGCAACAAAGGGTTGCAATTGCAAGAGCCTTGGTTCAAAATCCAAAAACACTTTTGATGGATGAGCCACTTTCAAATCTTGATGCACGCTTGCGCCTATCAATACGTGAGGAGATTAGAAATATTGTAAAAAATGTTGGAGTTACAACTATTTTTGTAACCCATGACCAAGAAGAGGCCCTTTCAATTTCTGATTATATCGCTCTTATGGATGATGGTGTCATCCAGCAATACGATATACCACAAAATTTGTACTTAGAACCTGCCAATCTATTTGTAGCAAAATTTATCGGAAGTCCTATCATCAATGTCTATGAGATGGATAAAAATGAAGATATTCTTTCTAGCCCTGATTTTAGTATGGATTTGACAATATTTGACCAAGGACGTTTTAAAGAAAAACTAGCTGATAAAAAATACTTAGTCGGCATTCGTCCAGAGCATTTTAAGATTGCCAAAGAGGGGATAAAAATAAAAGTTGAAAATATCGAGATGATTGGCAGGTATATGATATTGCATTTTACTATAAATGGTATTGCTTCTAGGGTGATTGCAAATAGTAAACTAAAAATAAGTTCAGGAGATACTATCAGCTTAGATATCGATTATTCTTCTATATACATTTTTGAAGAAGATGGAAAGAGAGTTTACTAATGGATAAAAAAAAGACTTATAGGGCTGAAAACTCGCCTAGGGCATGGTTATTTTTGTTGCCAGCGATCATTTTTATAGGCATTTTTACAATTTATCCACTTTTTAGAACATTTATAATGTCAACCCAGTCAAATAGCATACTAAATCCTACTTTTATCGGATTTACAAACTTTCCTGTGGTAATTAATGACCCACAATTTAAACTTGCTATGAAAAATACCTTCATTTATGCAGTTACGGTTGTGCCATTGTCTCTTATAATTTCAATGATTATAGCGCTAATCTTGCATGAAAAAATCAAAGGATCTGAGTTTTTTGAGACTATATTTTTTATTCCCTATCTTACATCAGTAATTGCCATTGGGATTGTTTTTAGATATCTTTTCCATGGTCAATATGGATTTATCAATTATGTTCTTGAAATATTCGGCATAGGGCCTTTTGATTTTTTGAACAATCGCAATTACAATATGCCAGCATTGATAATTTTTGGAATATGGAACAGCCTAGCCTTTAATATCATAGTTATTTTGTCAGGCCTTAGGGGGATTGATAAAAATTATTATAGGGTAGCGGAAACTTTTGGAGCGAGCAAGTCTGAGCAATTTTTTAGGATTACCCTACCAGCCCTTTCCAAAATTATAACATTTTTGTTTTTAACAAGCTTCATCCAAGCTTTTAAGGTTTATAACGAAGTTTTTGCATTATTTAATGGAAAGGCGGGGGTGGGAAATAGGCTTGTGACTGCCGTGTTTTATATTTATAATAAATTTTATGTAGAATACCGCTATGGACAAGCAATGGCAGCTGCAGTTTTACTATTCCTGATGCTTTTGCTCTTAACTTTTGTTCAAAGAAAAATCATAGAAAAACTTACAAAATAGGAGGGGGATATGAGTAAAATAAATAAAATTTTAGGATATATTTTTGTAATTTTTATGGCAATCATTACCCTTTTTCCATTTTTTTATATGATTTCATCGTCGCTGATGACCTTTCAGGAAGTAACAAGCATACCACCAAAATTATTGCCAGAAACTGCTCAAGCTTCTAATTTTAGTGAAGCTATGAAGGTGGCACCCTTTGCTAGATACTTTTTTAATACTATTTTTGTAACCTTAGTTAATACTTTAGGAACTCTTATAACAACAACTTTAGCAGCTTTTGCCCTTAACTTTTTGAACTTTAAGCACAAAAAGCTGGTAGAAAGTATCTTGCTAGCACTTTTGATGATTCCTTTTGAAATCATAGTTTTCACCAATTTTAGAACTATTGCTAAGCTTTCCCTATTAGATAGCTATTGGGCTTTAATTTTGCCTTTTATGGCTAGTGTTTTTTATATAATCTACCTTAGACAATTTTTAAGATCTATTCCTATGGATTATTACAATGCAGCAAAGGTGGATGGGGCTAGTGATTTTGAGTTTATAACTAGAGTTATGGTACCACTTTCAAAATCAACTTTATTTACCATTGGACTTTTAAATTTTATTGCTGGATGGAATTCATTCCTATGGCCAATCTTGGTAACAAATAGCAAAAATATGAGGATGATTTCAAACGGTCTTTCTGCTTTTGCTACAGAAGCTGGATCATATATCCACCTGCAAATGGCAGCATCGACCATTACAATTCTTCCAATTTTAATTTTATATTTTATTTTTAGAAGACAAATTTTAGAGGGGGTGTCATACGGCGGATTGAAAGGTTAAAATTGCAATTTTTAAGATTTATCGGGTATATAGCAAATGTAATGACAAATATATATAAAGGAGATTTTATGAGCAAGAAATTTTATTCATTACTAACAACAATTATGTTGTCTTTAACTGTTTTAGTAGGATGTGGCAACCAAGATGCCAATACAGGTACAAATGAAAATACTGCAGAAACAGCACAAACAGAAAATGCAGAAGAAGCTACAGAAAATAAAGAAAATACAGAAGAAAAAGATGCAGCAAAGGAAGAAAATACTGAAAAAGAGGCTGACTCTAGCACAGATGAAGCAGCTGAAATCACATTTTGGCATGCAATGGGTGGTGGTCAAGGTGAAGCCTTAGAAAAGCTTGTAGCAGAATTTGAAAAAGAAAATCCAAATATCAAAGTAAACCTACAAAATCAAGGTAATTATGGTGATTTAAACCAAATCTTAGTTGCAACAATGCAATCACCAAATGACCTACCAACTATTACCCAAGCATACCCAGACTGGATGCTACAATTTGAAGATGCAAATCTAGTAACAGAGCTTACAGATATGGTAAATGGCGAAAATGGTATTGAAGATTATGAAGATATCCTAGAAGGTGTACGTCAAGAAATTGAAAAAGACGGCAAAATCATGGGACTACCATTTAACAAATCTACAGAAGTATTCTGGTATAACAAGACACTTTTTGATGAACTAGGCCTTGAAGTACCAACAAATTATGAAGAATTAGTAGAAGTTTCTAAAAAAATCAATGAAGAAAAAGGCATCCCAGGAGTTGGTTTTGATTCACTATCAAACTTCTATGCCACATATCTACACAATAAAGGCGTAGAAATGGATGAAAACCTAGATGTAGCAAGCGATGAATCAGTAGAAGCTGTTCAATATTATCTAGATGGTATCAAAGAAGGATACTTTAGAATAGCAGGAACAGACCAATACATGTCAGGACCATTTGCAAATGAGCAAGTAGGAGCATATATTGGATCAAATGCTGGTGAAGTATATGTAAAAGATGGAGTAGATGGCAAATTTGAATATGCAGCAGCACCATATCCTGCAGAAAGTGCAGTACAACAAGGTACAAATATCTATATGTTTGACAATGCAGATGATGCACAAAAGAAAGCAGCCTTTAAATTTTTAAAATTCTTAACAAGCAAAGAATCTCAAATCCAATTTGCCTTAGATACAGGATATATGCCAGCTAGAACAAGTGCAATTGAAGATAGCACATACTCAGAATCTGATTCTGCAATTGCTCCAATACTTGCAGATGCAACCAAAAACCTATACTCAAGACCACTTGCACCAGGTAGCCAACAAGCATATAACGATATTGGATCAGTTCTTGAACAAATCCTTTCAAACACACAAGCAGATGTAAAAGCAGAACTAGAAGCATTCGCACCACAATATAAAGCAGACTTTGCACAATAAAACACTAAAAAATCTTAGGTATATATACCTAAGATTTTTTTTGCCTATAAATACTATTTTTACTTGTTTCAATCCTTACATTCTGATACAAATATAAATTCTATAAATTTAATCAGTACAAAAATAACTACTATTAAGGGCAAAATATTTTTCTATACTTACAAGTATATCTATCCATTTATAATCGTAGCCAATATTTTTAAAATACATATTGCTGGCATTTAAATCTATTGTTGATATGACATATGGGAATGTAAACCCTAGTTATGAAGGGATAAATACACTTTAATTTATAGCAAATTTGCAATAGTTAGAGGAGTAAAATTTGTGGCAATACTTGGATTGTTATGAAAAAATATTCTAAATTATTACATTGTTGGTCTTACTGGCATTGACCTTGAAAAAGTAGTGAAAAAAAGTACAGTTTTAATAGAATCAATAAAGGGATTCTTATTTTTTAACCCAAAAGGTCAGAGATAGTCAAAAGGTCAGTCTTTTTTCTTGACCTTTGCTTATATAATTGTAAAATAAAAAGACACTTAAGAAAGTGGGTGAGTATATGGCAGGTCTTACATCAGATATAGAAAGATTTTTAAAGGCTATGCTTGAAGAATCGACTGATGGGATGCTTGAAATCGGACGCAATGATTTGGCCATCCAATTTGATTGTGCTCCAAGCCAAATAAATTACGTGCTTTCCACAAGATTTACCCCCCACAACGGGTATCTTATAGAAAGCAAACGCGGTGGTAACGGATTTATAAAAATTATCACTATTGTAGAAGAGGATAATTATTTATCTTATTTGATAAAAAACCTAAATAAGCAAATGACAGAGGCAAATGCCGATAGTTTATTTAAGGATTTATATAGTAGAAAATACTTTACTAAGGATGAGTTTTTGATGGCAAAGTATGCTACCAGCGACAAGGCTTTAGGAGCTCTTACTTGTAAAGAGCGCAATGGCGTACGTTCTGACATCATAAAAAATATTCTTTTAAGTGTTTTAGCAAGGAGTTAATTATGAAATGTGAAAAATGTGGCAAAGATGCTTCAGTAAGTGTCAAAGCTATAATAAATGGACATGAGCATGACTTTTATCTATGTAATGATTGTTTAAAAACATACACAGATATGACTGATGAAGGCTCTATGCCAAATGAAGAGGGATTTCATAAACTTAATTTAAATAATAAGAAATTAGAAAGTTTAATCCAAAAATTTGTACCATCTTTAGATGATATGATTGATGGATATTATGAATATAAATACAATCTTAACAACCATCCATATTCCTATATGGAAGGGCTAAACCAAAGATCTTGCCCTAATTGTGGCAATCTAGAATCAAATATTAGAAATGGGATTTTTGGTTGTAAAGAGTGCTATAAACTTAGCGATAGTCTAACTCAAAAAGTTTTAAAAACTTATAATAATTATGATAAATACACAGGTAGACTACCTAAGAAAGACCGTGAATTTAAAGAAGTGGCTCTTGAGATAAAAAATCTTCAAGAAAAGCTAGATCTTTCAATAGAAACTGAAGATTATGAGCAAGCTGCTGATTTAAAAGATCAAATAGATGATTTAAATATGAAGGTGAAAAATTGATAGATTATGCAAAAGATATAATTCTAAATTCAAATCTTTCTTTAAGGCGAAATATAGATGGGTTTGATTTTCCAACAACTATGACCTATGAAGATAGTGAAAAAGTTGTAGAAATCATGAGAGATATTTATCCAGACCAACTAGCCCTATTAAATGAAATTGATGAAAATACCTTAAATAAGCTTATAAATGACATGGTCTTATCAGAAGATTGCACTAGCAAATTAGCTGAAATTGCGGTGATATTTGGTGATGATTACATCATTACTATAAATGACCGTGATCATATAGCTATAAACTACAGAAATTTTGATATGGATGTCAAAAAAGCTTACAAAAGGGTCAATGAAATTGAAAAAGAATTAGACCAAAAACTGGACTTTGCATTTACACCAGAATTTGGGTATCTGACAAGTGATGGACGAAATAATGGTGCAGGGCTTGAAGTAAGACTTAAAATGTTTTTATTTGCCCTAGTAGATGCTGAAGAATCCTACTATGGATTTAAACAAGGATTACTAAGTCACGGTATGTATGGCACACGCTACATTCCAAGCTACTATGATAGATATGTAGATGATATATATCTTGTAAAAAACTTTGGTAACTACAGAGATGATATGGATGAATATATCCAAAATCTTAGTGGTAATATTGATTCGCTTGTAAGAAATGAAAGAAGATTTAGAAGAGATTATCAGATATTAAATAACATATCAGATGATGACATTATCGAACAAATAGCCATAAGCTTAAATAATCTAAACTCTAGGCAGCTAACAAGTTTAAATACCATTGCAAGTGAGCTTTATAAGCTTAAAAAATATAACAAACTTGGATTTAATACTGATTTAACTAGCAATGAGCTTGATTATTTAATCTTTAATCTGACAAAAAATAAGTACAAGGGCAAAAAAGACCCAGATAGATACGAGTTTTTAAACTCTTATATGAAGGAGAGGCAATGGAAGCTAACAGATTAAATAGACTAACCCAACAGGCAAGGCGCGAAAGCTACTCTTTAAACCACGACTATATTGGTACAGAGCACTTGCTCCTTGCTTTAATGAAAACAGGTTCTGTTGCGACAAAAGCATTAGAAGCAGCCGGTGCCAATTATGATTTACTCCGCCAAGTTGTAATAAATAATATAGGCAAGGGCCAAGCTATGCGTCCTGCAACAGAATATAGCAAAAAAGTAAGACAAATATTAGAACTAGCAAGATTGAATGCAAATAAATATGGTCAAGCCTCAGCAGGTGAGGAAGATGTCTTATTTGCAATTCTTGAAGATGATGACTCCCTAACAAACATTATGTTTTTATTATCAGGAGTTGAAAAAGATATCGTAAGAAGAAATTTAAAGGACTTGTTAAAAGACCAAGCCCCACAAGCTGGATCTAATAAGGACCTTTCAGAAAATGTTTCAAACTATGCTAGAGATCTAAATGAGGAAGCAGAAACAGGCAAAATTGACCCGGTTATAGGCCGTGATGATGAAATAGAACGTGTTATTCAAATTTTAATGCGTAGAACAAAAAATAACCCTATTCTAATCGGTGAACCAGGTGTTGGTAAAACTGCAATCTCAGAAGGCCTTGCCCAAAGAATAGTAGAAGGCGAAGTGCCAAAAATAATTGAAGATAAAACTATCTTAAGCTTAGACCTTGCAAGCATGATAGCAGGTACCAAATACCGTGGAGATTTTGAAGATAGGCTTAAAAAATTATTTGATGAGCTAGCAACTCGCGATGACATTATATTATTTATTGACGAGTTTCATATGGTGCTAGGAGCAGGAGCAGCAGAAGGATCTATGGATGCTGCAAATATCTTAAAACCAATCCTAGCCAAAGGCGATATTCAAATAATAGGGGCTACAACTATTGAAGAATATAGAAAATATATAGAAAAAGATAGTGCTCTAACCCGTCGTATGCAACCTATCCAAGTAGAGGAGCCATCACTTTCCGACACCCGTAAAATTATTTATGGAGTAAAAGATAAGTATGAGGCCCACCACGGAGTAGAAATCACTGATGAAGCTATAAATGCGGCAGTTGATTTAACTGATAGATACATTAACGATAGATTTTTACCAGATAAGGCTATTGACGTTATTGATGAAGCTATGAGTAAGGTGCGTATCAAAGCCTACCAAGAAGATGAAACTGAAAGTAATCCAGAAGATAAAATAAAAGAATTAGTTAAAGAAAAAGAACAGGCAGTCAAAGACCAAGACTTTGAAAAAGCTGCAGAGCTAAGAGATCGCATCAACCAAGCTAGATTTGAAATTGAAGCAGAAATTGAAAAGAAAAACAAAGATAAACCAAACTTATTTATAGATTTTGATGATATAGCGAGCATAGTTGCATCTTGGTCAAAAGTTCCAGTTACAAAATTAACTGAAGATGAAAAAGAAAAGTATGCTAATCTAGATCAGGATCTAGAAGGAACAGTAATCGGCCAAGAAGAGGCTATAGAATCAGTAGCTCACGCTATAAAACGTGCAAGAGTTGGTCTAAAAGACCCATCAAAACCAATCGGTTCCTTTATTTTTGTAGGACCAACAGGTGTTGGTAAAACATATCTTGCAAAATCCCTAGCAGAAAATATCTTTGGATCAGAAGAGCACCTAATCCGTATGGACATGAGTGAATATATGGAAAAATTTGCGGTTTCACGTCTTGTAGGATCTCCTCCAGGATATGTGGGCTATGAAGAAGGTGGCCAATTAACAGAACAAGTAAGAAATCACCCATACTCAGTTGTATTATTTGATGAAATTGAAAAAGCCCACCCAGATATTTTCAACTTATTGTTACAAATTCTAGATGATGGACGTCTAACAGATGGTCAAGGCCGCACAGTAGACTTTAAAAATACCATCATAATTATGACAAGTAACGTAGGTGTATCAAGTCTAAATGAAAAACAAGCCATAGGTTTTGAAACAGGCAACCAAGAAGAAAAAAATGCCGACCGCACTCGTGAAATCATAGAACGTGAAGTAAAGAATGCCTTTGCTCCAGAGTTTTTAAATAGGCTAGATGAAGTAATCATGTTTAATCCACTAAGTGAAGCAAACATAGAAGAAATTACTAAATTAATGCTAGAAAAGACTAGAGAAAGACTAAATAACATCGACATAGACATAACTTATGATGATGAGGTTGTAAAATTACTAGCTAAAGAAGGCTTTAACGAAGAATACGGAGCAAGACCACTAGAACGACATATCACAAAAATGATAGATGATAGGCTTGCAGAAGATATCCTAGACAATAAATTAAGCAGAGATGCCATCATCCACCTATCAGTAAAAGATGATGAACTAGAATTTAAAAATGTATCAGGAAAAAAGAAAGAAGCCCTAGCAACAGATACAGCAGAATAATCATGAGCATATAGCTACTCAAAAAAACCACCCCCTTGGGTGGTTTTTTATTTAAAAGGATATACTATTTTTTTCTAAAGATAAAAGTTTTTTCTTGGTTTCGACCCCATAAGCATAGCCACGTAGTTTCCCATCACTGCCAATTACCCTATGGCAGGGGATAATTATCATTAGGGGATTTTTGCCGATAGCAGTTGCTACAGCCCTTATTGCTTTTTCATTATTTACTGCTTTTGCAATTTCTTTATAAGTTTTGGTTTGACCATAAGGGATATTTAAAAGTTCTTGCCAGACCCTTTTTTGAAATTCTGTGCCTGCTAAAAGCGTGGAGTCATAGATAGTAAAATCTTTTCTAGTTCCTTTTAAGTATTCTTTTAACTCCTTTATTATCTTATCTGTAAGTTCACTTTTTTCATCTATACCAGCTATATCATCAACTAGCTCAATTTTTAATATTTTTTCTTGGTAAGTAAACTTTATAATACCTAAATCTGTTTTATAAAATGCTGTTTTCATTGTTAAAATTTTTTATAAACATCTTTTCTATGGCCTACGCTAAGGGCGAGGATTAAAAGTTTATCATCTTCTATTTTACAAATCAACCTATAATCACCTATCCTATATCGCCAATAATCTTGCTTATCACCTACTAGGGCCTTTCCTTTTAATCTTGGATCTTTTAAGGGAAGTATATTATTTTTTATATATTTTAATATAAATCTTGCATTGCCCTTATCAATTTTTTTAAGTTCTTTATCAAACTGAGGTGTAGTCTCGATTCTATACATCAAATTCCTCAAACAAAACTTCTATAGGGTTAGACACAGGGTTTTGTTGGTATTCCAAGTATGATTTTTCTCCCGCTTTTATGTCGTATTCATCTTCAAGTTTTTCTAATATAGCTGATTTTACAACATCTGAAAAGCTTTTGTTTGCAAAATTTGCGTAGTCATTTATCGCTTTTTCTTCTTCTCTGGTAAATCTTATTGATTTTACTACTGTATCCATAATATCCTCCTTACATTTGTAATACAATTGTACTACCAAATGTATTTTTGTCTACATATTTTTAAATTTTAATGTATAATAAGCATAAAAGAAATTTAAGAATCGAGGATGTTATGAACTACGATAAAAAAATTGATGCTATTGCAAGCTACATAAAATCTGGTGAAAAGAGTGTGGACAACTTTAAAGTTGGCTTTGAAGTAGAACACTTTGCTATAGATGCTGATACTATGGAGACTTTAACTTATGAAGAAGAAGGCGGAGTGCGTGATTCTCTAGAAGAGATTGAAAAAATGGGTTACGAGGCCTCTTATGAAGGAGATAATATAATGGGCCTTAGTGCAGATAACTTCTCTATATCAATAGAACCTGCTGCCCAGTTTGAAGTAGCCTACGCTGCCCAAAAAACTATGGATGAGCTTTTTGATAATTACAAAAAAGTCATGGCTGAGCTTATTCCGGTTTTTGATAATAAAAACCAACTTTTAGCTCAAGTTGGCTACCAACCAAAGACAAAAATTGAAAATCTACCCTTTATACCAAAAGAACGCTATAAATATATGTCCCAATATTTCAAAGATTTTGGTGGATCTAGTCCATACAACATGATGAAGGGATCTGGGTCTTTACAAGTTGCAATAGACTATAAGGATGAAGAAGAATTTAAGAAAAAATTCTTTGTAGCTAATGCTGTTTCTACATTTTTATACAGTACCTTTGACAATTCCTATATATTTGAAGGAGAAGTTTATCCAAAGCACAACCTTCGCCAAACTATTTGGGATAATTGTGACAAAAAACGTTCTGGCATATACGATTTTGCCTTTGATAGCGATTTATCATACGAAAAATATGCAGCGAAAATATTAGCTACTGATAGCATATTTATTCATAAAGATGGTAAGGATATTTATACAGCTAATACTCCTTTTGAGGAAATTTTTGATAATGAAGATATGACTCTAGATATGATTAACCACGCTCTTTCTATAGTATTTCCTGATGTTAGAGTTAAAACATATATAGAAGTAAGGATGCCTGATAATGTTCCTTATCCTTATAATTTTGCAGCAGTAGCCCTTATTAAAAATATGTTCTATGATGAGGAAATATTAGACTTCTTATACGGGCTATTTGAGGGAATGACTTATGAAGGTTCTCAAAAATTAAAAGATAAAGCCGTTATGCAAGGGATAGACACTATTTATAAAGATAAAAAAATCTCTGAATGGATGCTAATAATTACAGAAATGATAAAAGAAGACCGTGAGTATATAAAACCTTTAGAAGAGCTTCTTAAAAAAGATCAAACTCCAAGAGACCTTTATGAATTTTTATATAAAAAAGATCCTAAAGATGCCATTTATCAGTATTCTGTAAATAAGTTTGTAAAGGAAAACTAGTGGCAAAAATAAAAAAAGCCTTTGAATGTACCAACTGCGGCCACACCCAACCCCTTTGGGCAGGTAAGTGCCCAGAATGTGGCAAATGGGGCTCTTTAGTTGAAGTAACAGTAAAAGAAAGTAAAAATAAAGCCAATGTAGTTGTAGATGAAAAGGCTGCAAAAAAACTTAATAGCATAAAGATAAACGAATCTGAAAGAATAAAGTCTACTTTTGATGAATTTGACCGTGCGGTTGGTGGGGGATTGGTACGAGATAGTGTAACAATCCTTACAGCTCGTCCCGGTGCAGGAAAATCTACCCTCCTCCTCCAACTATCCAAAGCCTATGCAGATGGAGGCTTAAAAGTCCTTTATGTATCTGGTGAAGAATCAGAAAGTCAAATAAAATCCCGTGCCGATAGGATTATGAAAAATTTACCAGAAAATGTATGGATTCTTTCTACAAATTCCATGGATAGTGCGGTAAATGAAATAAAAAATATAGATCCAGATGTAGTTTTTCTAGATTCTATCCAAACTTTTACCCTAGCAGAATTTGACAACAAGGCAGGTAGCCCTACTCAAACTATAGAAGTAGCAAATAAGGCAGTAGAAATAGCCAAAGACGAGTACAAAAAGCGCGCCATTATTATGATTGGTCACATGACCAAGGCCAATGAGATGGCAGGACTACGTACTTTGGAACACTTGGTAGATACCGTTTTGGTTTTGGATGGAGAAAGTGATGAGGACTTAAGGGTTTTAACTTCAACAAAAAATAGGTTTGGTCGTACTGGTGAAATCGGCTTATTTTCTATGACAGAGGATGGACTAATAGAAATATCTAATCCTAGCGAATATTTTATCACAGCCCGTGAAAATGAAATCGAAGGATCAGCTATTTCTGTAACCAAGGAAGGATCTAGGTTATTAGAAGTAGAAATAGAATCCTTGGTCAGCAAATCATTTTTACCATACCCACAAAGAATAGGGGACTCTCTTAGAAAAGATGATTTAAATACCCTAATTTCAATCCTCCAAGAGCGTGCAGGACTTAATCTTTTTGACTACAATGTAATCATAAAAACAACAGGAGGTCTTAAATTATCCGAGCCATCAGTAAACCTTGCTATAATGATGTCTATTGCATCTTCTCTGCTTAAAAAGCCAATAGATGATAAAACAGTTTTTATTGCTGAAGTAGGACTTACAGGAGAGCTTAAAAAAGTGCCTCAAATCAAACAACGAATTAAAGAACTAGAACGCCTGGGCTATAAAAAGAGCTTTGTAGCCAGAAATTCTGTTGATGAGAGTGAATTTACTGGTATAAAGGTTATGCAAAGAGCAAATATTAGGCAAGTAATTGATGATTGTTTTAGATAGTTTCTAAGGAGGAGTTTATGAAAGATTGGTTGAAAGACGATGATAGGGGTAATTATTCATTTTTCTTTATATCTTGGATGTTGCTATCTTATACAAACAACACATTTTTTGCTAAAAATAGAAATGTTTTATTTTTCATGGTGCCCATTTTTATAGTTCTAGGTATAGATTATTATTTAAAGCATCCCCCAAAATACCCTAAGTATTTTATAGCAACCTTAATTTTTGCCCTATATTTTGTCTCCCTACCCAAGTATACAACAGATTACGCTTATAAGGTTATGGATAAAAATTATGGGTCTGGCTTTCTTCTCATGCCTAATAATAGTGAAAAGATAAGCTCTCTTAATCCCTTTAGCGAGGAAAGGTACTACTTCTTTATAAATCAAAATGGTAAACAATATTTGTTTAACGCGAGAACTGGGAAAGTCAGAGAGACTAATTTTAAAACAGATAGCAAAGGTAATATCGATATTAATACCTCTAAGTAAAAAATATTGTTAAACTTGATTTTATTTAAATTTATGTTATAATAGCTATACAAAATATGAATGCAGGAAATCTTGCATAAAATTGCCTATTATGGCGTACATATATTAAGGAGAGTTTTATGAAAAACTTAAATAAATTTGCTCTAGTAGCAGCTATGGCATTTGCATTTTCAGCTTGTGGAAATGATGCAAACAATACAGCAGATAATGCGGAAACAGTACCAGCAGATGAAGCAACACCATCATTAGGTGAAGCAACAGTCGCAGGTTACAACGGAGATATTAACGTAAAAGTTCACTTTGGTGAAGATGGAGTTATTGAAAAAGTAGAAACAACTCACGAAGAAACAGAAGATATCGGAGCAGCTGCTATTCCAGAACTTGAAAAAGCAGTAGTAGAAAAAAATGGTACAGAAGGCGTTGATAATGTATCAGGTGCAACAGTTACATCTGAAGCTTTCAAAACAGCAGTTGATGAAGCAATCACAAACGCAAAATAATTTATTTTAAATTAACCACCCCTAGGGGTGGTTTTTCTTTGTTAAAAATCTTTTTATAATGTATAGTGGTTATGAAAAAAATTTATAGAGGGTTTTATGAAAAAGAAATCATATAGTTTATTAGTAATTCCTATACTTATAATAGGTCTTTTTGTAGTATCAAGATATAAAAATCGCGAGGTCTATGAGTACAATTCAAAGGCAGTTTATGTCTACAATCTAACTGATGATAGAAAAGTAACGGGTAAAAATGAAGATGAAAAATTGCCCATGGCTTCCCTTACAAAGATGATGACAGTCTTAGTAGGGCTTGAGAAAGTAAATGATTTAGGCGAAATAGCACCGGTAGATACAGAAAGTTACCAGAGGCTGGTAGCAGAAAATGCATCCATGGCAGGATTTTTTGGTGGAGAGATGACCACCTATCGAGATTTATTCTATGGGGCCATGCTTCCATCAGGGGGTGAGGCAGCAGATTCTATAGCTATAAATATTTCTGGATCTGTCTTAGGTTTTGTGGGTCTTATGAATGAAAAATGCGAAGAGCTAGAATTAAAAAATACCCATTTTCAAAATGCAGATGGGATGGATGATATAGGTCATTATTCATCCGCCAAAGATATGGCCATGCTTTTAAAATATGCCCTAAATGATGGCAATTTTAGAGCCATATTTACCAAAAAAGATTATCTAAGCCAGCCAAATGACAATCACCCAGAAGGTTTATATATGACAAGTACCGTTTTTGATAAACTAAAAGATTATGACCAAGAGGGTTTTGAAATAATTGGTGGTAAAAGTGGAACAACTGATAAGGCCGGCCTATGTTGGGCGACACTTTCTGTTAAAAATGGGAAGGAATATATTATAGTAACTTTAGGCGCACCCTACGATGATATTGACAATCCAGGCGATGGTCAAGTAAGGGATACGCTAGATATTTTAAATAGGCTTTAAGGAGAGATTATGCAAAAAGTTTTGATTTTACAAGGAGACTTTGTAGATAAAGTTTGGGGAGGATCTAGATTAAAAGAAGAATTTGACTATGATATAGACTCTACAAACGTTGGGGAATACTGGGCCATATCCGGCATGGATAATGCAAGTTCTGTTGTTATAAATGGAGAGCTTGCAGGAGAGAGTCTAAAAGATATTTACAAAAGCCACAAAGAATTATTTGGTGGATCAGAAGAAGAATCATTCCCACTTTTAGTAAAAATAATTGATGCGACTGATGATTTATCTATCCAAGTCCACCCAGATGATGAAATGGGGCAAAAATTAGAAAATTCTAGGGGTAAAACCGAGTGCTGGTATATCTTAAATGAAAACCCAGCTTCTATAATTTATGGACTAAATGCTAGTAGTAAAGATGAAGCAATAGAAAAAATTCAAAACGAAAGGTGGGATGAAGTTTTAAAAGAAGTTCCAGCAAATAAGGGGGATTTTTTCTTTGTACCAGCGGGCACAGTCCATGCTATAAAAAAAGGTTGTCTAATTTTAGAAATCCAACAAGCAAGCGATATAACTTATAGACTCTATGATTATGATAGGCCAGATAAAGAAGGAAACTTGCGTGAGCTTCACATTGAAAAATCTCTTGAAGCTATAAAACTAAATGAAGTAAAAGATGAAAAAGAAATAGAAGAAACTGATAATCTAACAACAACTATACTAACAAAAAATGACTTTTTTGAAGTAAGAAAACTAGAAATAAGTGGACATACCGACCTTATAAGATCTAGTGACTACTTGCTAGAATCAGTTGTTGAAGGGGTCGGAGTTTTAAAAGTAGATGGAGAAGAATACAATATCAAAAAAGGAGACTTTTTTATCCTAACAAATGAGGTATCCAGCTACGAATTTGATGGGGACCTTACCATAATAGAGTCAAATATAGCAAAAAAATAAGAGCCAAAAGGCTCTTTTTTTAATATTATATCAGTACAAACCTAAAATTCTCTCAAACCACATAATAAAAGAATGGGGGATGATTTTAGAAATTACTAACATGAATTTTGCAGATGGATGAACGGTGATAATATCTTTATACATAGCTTGTTTTAAACTTTTGGCTACAAGCTTATTTATATCTTCTGTCGCATATTTTTTAATGCCGCTGGTATTATTTGCACCAAATTCTGTATTAACAGGATTTGGACAAAGGGTTGCTACATGGATTTTCTTATCCCTAAGTTCCCTATTTAAGGCGCGAGATAGGCTTATCAAGTAAGCCTTACTTGCTGCATAAGTTGCAAACCTAGGTTGGGGAATAAAACCAGCCACTGATGCCACATTAATAATTAGAGAATTCTTTGCCATATGGGGCAAAATTACTTTTATCATCTGGCTGGCAGCTAGGATATTTAAGTCAATAGTTTTTTTATTTGCTTCTAAACTTAGGTTTTCAAAATAATCATTAAAGCCAACACCAGCTGCATTTACTAAAAGTCCGACTTTATATTTTGTAAACTCAAGCTTATTTGCTATTTCAAAAAAACTTTCCTCATCTAATAAATCTAGGGCAAGGATTTTAGTTTTACTTTTTAAATTACTTTTAACTTCTGCTAGGCGCTCGTATCTACGCGCTATTAGCCAAATCTCATCATAATTTAAATTATCAACTTGATAGGCAAATTCTCTACCTATGCCAGAGCTTGCCCCAGTTATTATTGCAATCATAGACCTCTTTTAGCTTCTAAAATTAAGTTCTGTTTTAGATTCCATAAGTCTTGGGAAAGGTCAACATAGTAGTCGTGAGGTTGGTCAAATCTTTTAACTTCCTCCCAGAGGCTATTAATTTCTTTTTTACAATAGTCATGGATTTCTTGGATATCCGGTTGCTTATAAATTAATTTTCCATCTTCAAAAATAGGTACTTGCATAAGGCGAGCTTCGTAATTATCCATTTTTTTCATCTTCCATGTAAATAATGGGTCAAAGATTACTAGAGGTTTGCTCTCATCAACTTCTTCCTCACGTAGAGCGATATAATCAGCCTCAGCCTTGCCAGTATTTTTATCATATAGCCTGTAAACTTTTTTAAAGCCTGGTGTTGTAATTTTTTCTACATTTTCTGAAACTTTGATACGGGCTTTTAGCTCATCTTTTTCATAAATTCCTACTAGTTTATAAACTCCACCAAATACTGGGTCAGACTTACTTGTTATAAGTCTTTCGCCTATACCAAAGGCATCGATTTTTGCCCCTTGGGCTGTTAGAGAATTTATTTTAAATTCATCTAGGGAATTAGATGCAACTATTTTTGTATCTTTAAAGCCATTTTCATCTAATATTTTTCTTATTTCTTTAGATAAATAAGCAAGGTCCCCAGAGTCTATTCTCACCCCACCAGTAAGACCTTTTGGTTCTAAAACTTCTTTAAATATACGCATAGCATTTGGTAAGCCGCTATTAATTGTATCGTAGGTATCGATTAAAAGTGTGCAGTTTTCTGGATAAGTTTCAGCATAAACTTTAAAGGCTTCATATTCACTATCAAAAGCTTGAATCCAAGCGTGAGCCATAGTACCAGATGGTTTAAAACCATAGGTTTTGGCAGAAAGTGTATTACTTGATACAGGTGCTCCTGCTATAAAGGCTGCTCTTGCACCTGTTAAAGATGCATCTGCTCCTTGGGCACGGCGGGCACCAAATTCCATAACAAGCCTATCACCAGCTGCTTTTACAATCCTGCTTGTCTTTGTAGCTATCAAGGAGTTAAAGTTCATGGATAAAAGTAGGTATGTCTCCATAATAGAACATTCAATAATAGGTGCTCTTACTGTAATGATTGGCTCATTAGGAAACATAACAGATCCTTCAGGAAAGGCCCACACATCGCCAGTAAATTTAAAATCACGTAAATATTCTAAAAAGCCATCGGAAAAATCTCCAACTTCTTTTAGATAATTTATATCATCTTCTGAAAAGTGTAGATTCTCGATAAAGTCTATTATGTCATTTAGACCAGCAAAGATAGAATATCCGCCCTCATCTGGATTTGACCTATAAAATGCGTCAAAGACTGCTATAGTATCTTTCATGCCATGATTAAAATAGGCATTTGCCATGGTAAACTCATAAAAATCACTGAGCATAGATAAATTTCTAGTATTATTCATAATATCCTCTTTTCAATTTATTTCTTATTCCATTGTATATACAATGGGACAAAAATGCAAATGTTTGCAAAATATTCTTACCTATAATTATGCCCGTTTATAGGTATTTTATGCAAATTTATATTAAAATTTTATTTTAGGGTAAAGGTTAAGTAAGAGAAAAGTATGAGAAAGGGAGGGAAAATGTATATATTTGACATAGATGGTACACTTTTAGATACTATCGACGCCATAAGTTTTCACCTTAATGAAACTTTAAGAAAGTACGAATTAAAAGCCATTCCTAAAGAAAAAGTTCTAGAATTTGTAGGTAATGGTCCTAGGGTTTTGATAGATAAGACTATGGCTTATGTAGGATTTACAGGAAATGAGGCTTTAAAAGAAGAAATTTATAATAGGTACAATGAAGCTTACGATAATGATCCAGTTTATCTAACTAAGCCTTTTGATGGTATAAGGGAGTCTTTAGATAAATTAAAGGAAAATGGAGAAGTCATAGCGGCTTTTTCTAACAAACCAGATGAAACTAGCAACAGGGTTTTAAAGGCTATTTTTGGAGAAAAATATTTTGACTATATCCTAGGCTACAGGGAAGACTATAAGAGAAAGCCATCTCCAGAAGGAATTATGATAATTGCAAATCATTTTGATGTTCCATTTTCAAAAATTATGTACTTTGGGGATAGTGAAGTAGATATGAAGTGTGGGAGAAATGCAAGTATCTTTACCGTAGGTTGCTCTTGGGGTTTTAGAAAAAGAGAAGTATTAGAGAGAGAGAATCCAGATGCAATTATTGATGACCCAAGTGAGATAACATCTATAAAAAGAATATAGACTTAGAAAAATATATTGATTATATTTTATATAATATTAAAAAATATTAATCAAGCTAGTTAAAATTTTAATCCTTTGATATCCTTAATATATATTGCTTAAGGATTGGAGAGAAAAATGAGGCTAGTTATTGAAAATTTATCAAAGAAGTTTGATCAAAAGAGTGTCTTAGAGGATTTATCTGCCACTTTTGACCAAGGGATTATCTATGCCCTACTTGGAAGAAATGGTGCTGGAAAGACTACTCTTTTTTCTTTGCTTGCAAAAGAACTTAAAAAAGATAGTGGAAAAGCTTACCTGTTAGAAAATGGTGAGAAAATAAATCTAGCAAGTAAGGATGTATTTTTTATGTTAGCAGAGCCTGAGCTGCCTAGATTTTTGACAGCTAGGGAATTTATAAAATTTTTCATAGATGTAAACAAAGATAGGATAAATAATCTAAAAGATCCGTCCTATTATTTTGACCTTGTAAGATTTGAGGAAGAAGATAAGGATAGGCTAATCCAAGGATACTCTACAGGTATGAGAAATAAAATTCAGATGATGATGTTTCTTATTTTAAAACCAAAAGTAATTTTAATGGATGAACCTTTAAATTCTCTTGATGTAGTAGTTCAAAAAGAAATGAAAGATCTAATAAAATCTATAAAAAACGACCATATTATAATTTTCTCCACCCATATTTTAGACCTAGCCAAGGATATATCAGATGAGATAGTTTTATTACATAAGGGTCAGATAGAAGAAGTAGATAGGGAAATTAAAAATAATCCAGACTTTGAAGATAAGATAATAACTCTATTACAAACGGAGGCCTAGGATGGATTATTATAAGAAGTATAGGATTATAGAAAATACTAACCTTGCTACTAATATAAATTTTATAATTCATTTTTTCCACCGCCTACCTCTAGTTGGTAAATACTTGGGAGATAAGTACAGAGCTTATGGACTTAAAAAATTTATTTTTGTCCTAGGGCCTATATTTAGTATTATTGGGCAAATTTTTAAAAGTATATTTTCTTCTTTTATAGCCTTAGTTTGGGCAGGTGCCTTTTTATGGCTAGTGCAAATGACTTGGAAATTTCCAGAAAATATGTTCACAGAGTTTTTTGAATTGGGAAGATCAAATTTAGCCTTTTTAAGTTTTTATTTGAGTATTTCAATGTTAGCAAATGATGTAGCTGGTAATAAAGCAAAAATCCACGAGTTAAATAGACAATATAGGATGCTTGCTAAAGAAAGTGGCCTTATTCAAGCAGTATTTAATCCCCTTAGGATAGGGATTGGAAGAGCTGTTGCTTTTGCCATATTTTTTGGATCTAAAAATAGTTTTTTAATAAGTCTTAGCCTTGCCTTTATAAGAATTATTTCAAATGCCATTACTCTAGCTCTTTCACAGAAAAAAGAAAAATTATATGCGGATAAGTGGTGGGTAAATCTAGCTTTATTTATAATACTTTTTGCAATACTTATGAGAGTTAAGGGCTTTGATACAAATATTTTATTGATATTTTTTGTACTTAGTCTTAGCATATCTATTTTTGCTATCAAATATCTTTTAAGATTTGATGACTATGGCAAGTTATTAGAAGTAGCAAGAACAGAAGATCTAGATACAAATTTAGATTTTGAGCAAATTGCCAATGATAGTTTAGCTTTAAAGGATAGTGATGTAGATACTAGTGCAGGTAAAAATTACCATGGTTATAATCTTTTAAATAAATTATTTTTTGCAAGGCACAAGAGATTACTTATAAAGCCCCTTTACAAAAAAGCTGGTATTTTATTTGCTCTGGTACTAGTGGGACTATTAACAGTTAAATTTGTTTATAAAGATTTTGATAGTAACTTTGGTGTGGCTAATATTATAATCTTTACTTTGCCAATCTTTGCTAGCATTTTATTTAATAGTTCAAATACTAATAGAGCTTTTTTCCTAAACTGTGATAGACCCTTACTTCAGTATGGATTTTATAAGGAAAAAGAAGCGGTCTATGGACTTTACGAGCTAAGGTATAAGTCTTTGCTTAAAATAAATATTTTAGGACTTTTAGTAGGTCTTATTTACCTAGGCTTAGCATTTTTCTTATTTGAAAGTTTTGGTCTTAAAAGCCTAACTATCTGTGGGATATTTATTTTAGTGGCCTACTTATTTTATGTAGCCTATAACCTATCTATATACTATTTATTCCAACCCTTTAACCACGAAGCAGCCCTAGTTGGCCATATATACCAATTTTGGGTTTCATTATTAGGTTATTTAAATATACTTTTAATTCCCCTAATTATGGCAAAGGTAGATAAGGACCCTCTATTTGTCCTTGAAATACTAAGTATCGTCCTATTTCTTTTAGTAATAATATTTCATATCCTAGTAAAAGCTATTGGGGAAAAGACCTTTAAAATAAAAAAATAAGACGGCAATAATTGTCGTCTTATTTATTATTCATCCTTAAGATTAAATTTTTTGCGTATCCTAAGCTTTACTATAAAGAATAAAAGTAAAAGGAAAATTATGGCTAGGATAATAATTAGCCCTGTCATATAAGATCTTTTTAGTTCTAGGTATAGGCATATTGGATAGATAATTGCAAATAAAATAATACCTAAAATGATTGAAAGATTGCCAGCAAATTTGTTGCCGTATTCCCAAGTGTCTTTGTTGTAGCAAACTTCCCATAAGTGAAAGCCTACCCTCATTTCTGGGTAACTGCTATGAAAATGTTTAAAAAATATGCCAATATAAATGCTAAATATAAAAAGCATAATATCAGTTGCTATTAGGGGTCCCATATTTCACCTCGTTTTCTTATTTAACTATACTAAGATAAATAGATTATTAAAGATAAATTGTAAAAATGATTTTTAGCTAATATAGTAATATCAGAGGAATTTATGAAAATACTTATAACAAGTGACTGGTATTACCCTGTTGTAAATGGGGTGGTGCGATCAGTCCTAAATTTAAAAGAATATTTAGAAAGCCAGGGACATGAGGTAAGGATTCTAACACTTTCAAACACTATTTCTAGTTACCAAAGCAGGGAAGTGTACTACATAGGATCTTTATCTGCAAAGAAAATCTATCCGCAAGCTCGTATAACAAATATTTTAGCAAAAACCCATCTTAGAAATATTAGAAAATGGGAGCCGGATATAATCCACAGCCAGTGTGAGTTTTCTACTTTTGTGATGGCAAAAACCTTATCAAAAATATTAAATATCCCCCTAGTCCATACCTATCACACTGTCTATGAAGATTACACCCACTATTTTATAAGAAGTAAGAGTGCTGGGGTAAAAATTGTAGCAACCTTTAGCAAAAACTTTTCTGATATGTGCGATTATATAATAGCTCCAACAGAAAAGACTGCTAAGATCTTGGAGTCATACAAAATAAAAAGAGAAAAAATTGCAGTTATACCAACAGGAGTCCATATAGCAGACTTATATGAGCAAGACCTACGAAGTGAACTAGACCTACCTAAGGATAAAAAAATATTATTATATCTAGGCCGTTTGGGGGAGGAGAAAAATATCGAAGAGATAATTGACTTTCACCATAGGCTAGCTGATAACAATATAGAATTATTTATAGTTGGGGGAGGACCACATTATGATAAGCTTGTGGCCTATAATGAAAAAGAAGAAGCAAGTGCCCACTTTGTCGGTATGGTCAATCCGAGTGAAGTGAATAAATATTATCAAGCAGCGGATATTTTTACCACATCATCCACATCAGAAACCCAAGGCCTTACTTATTATGAGGCTCTTTCAAATGGCTTGGTGGCTATTTGCCGAGATGATAATTCCCTAGATGGGGTTTTAAAAAATGGCTTTAATGGTTTTAGATTTAATAATTTTGATGAATTTAAAACCTATATTTATAAGGTATTAGACAATTCAGATTATCAAAAACAACTATCGAAAAATGCTAGGGACTATGCCCTAGAAAACTTTTCTGTAGAAAGTTTTGGTAGCAATTGCGAAGATTTATACACCAAAGCAATAAATGAGTATGCGTATGAAAGTCCTTTTATATTCAAAAGATTATGAAACAGTTAAAGAAAGTGGAGTAGGTAAGGCCATTGATCATCAAATCAAGGCCTTATCTCTTGTAGGGTGCGATTTTACCCTAGATGAGAGAGAAGATTTTGATATTGTCCATATAAATACAGTTTTTCCAAAATCAGTTGCCTTTGCAAATAAGGCGAAAAAAACTGGTAAAAAAGTAGTCTACCACGGCCACTCCACCAAAGAAGACTTTAAAAACTCCTTTGCCTTTTCAAATCAACTAGCCCCAGCCTTTAAAAAATGGCTAAAGCATTGCTATAATAAGGGAGATTTAATCCTAACACCGACAGATTATTCTAAAAAAATTCTAGAAACTTACAAGCTAAAACCCGAAATAGAAGTGGTTTCAAATGGAATTGACCTAGATTTTTGGCAAGAAAAACCCGGTGATAGGACAAATTTTTATGAAAAATACGGCTTAGACAAAAATAAAAAGTCAATAATTTCAGTAGGATTGCCCATAAAAAGAAAGGGTATAGATAATTTTATTTATCTAGCAGAAAAAATGCCCGAATACGAATTTGTTTGGTTTGGCAAGTTAAATACTGCAGTTATGCCAGCTGAAATCAAAAATTTAATTGATAAGGCCCCAAAAAATTTATATTTTCCTGGATACATTTCAAGTGAAGATGTAAGAGAAGCCTATAGCGGGTCAGATTTATATGTTTTTTTAACCCGTGAAGAAACTGAGGGCATTGTCCTTTTAGAAGCCCTAGCTACCAAGGCAGATATTTTAATTCGAGACATAGAAATTTTTGAAGATGGTTATGTTGATGGAGTAAATATTTATAAGGGTAAGACTAATGATGAATTTGAAAGCAAAATAAAGGGCATTTTAGAAGGTGACCTGCCTTCTCTAAAAGAAAAAGGTTACAAAAAGGCCAGTGAAAAATCGATAGTGAATACTGGCAAGCGCCTAGTGGAATGTTATGAAAAGGTAATGAAACTATGAGATCTATTTTAAAATTTTTAGGATTAACAATAATTACAATCCTAATACCAGCCTTATTTATGGGGCTTGCTACCCTACTAAACTTTAGCGAAATGGGAGTTATGATTGCGCAAATGTTTGTGATTTTGGTATTTGTCTTTATTTTTACAAATCTTTTAAAATACCAAAGAAAATATGAAGCAGAAACTGAAAATCTTTTAGCTAGTACTAAAGACATTGAAAAACTAAAACTCCTAAGGGAAAAACGCAGGACCTACAAATCAAAGGCTGCCATTACCAGTAAGATTTTAAATAAAGATTACAGTGATGATGAAATAAAAAAACTATTAAAATATGCCACTACAAATGAAGACATGGACCATTATTATGCAGCTCTTATTGACCAGGCAGATAAAAATGATAGACAAATTTTAAGGGAAAAACGTGATAATTTTGAAAATCGCTATGGAAAAAAGCAATTAATCTTTCCGGATTTTGATGGAAATTTAAAAACTGCCTTAAAGTGGATGGTTTTTTTCTTTATAGCAGCTTTTTTATATAATTTTCTCCCAGCTAGGCTAATAAAAAATGATGCAAGTATGGCAGCATTTTTGCTTTTAGGTATGCTTTTTCTAGCTGTAGTAATGGTAAATACTATACTATGGATAGTCCGCACCTTAAAATCTTACTGGATTAAGGATTACTTATAAGACTTGTTTATGCAGGTCTTTTTTATTGTCGAAAATTATTGATAGCATAAAACAAAATCAATAAATTGATAAAATCAAATAGAAATATTAAATTTATTAAAATCAACTTTACAAAAATTAAAAACGTAGTATACTATAATCAAAAGGAGGCTAGCAATGATTAATAAATGTCCAAACTGTGGTGACGAGATGATTATCACATCATATAGATGCAATAGCTGTTATACAGAAGTAAGTGGTGAGTTTGAAATAGATAACTTTGCCAGATTAGATAGAGAAGATAAAGAATTTATAGAATTATTTTTACAAAAAAGAGGGTCTATCAAGGATGTAGGAGAAGAAATAGGCATTTCCTATCCAACTGTTAGAAATAGAATAGATAAGTTAGTAGCAAAACTAGGTGGCAAGATTGATAAGAAAGAAAGCCGTCTAGATATCCTTAATATGCTTGATAATGGTGAAATTACAGCTGATCAAGCCCGTGAATTATTGGAGGAATTAAAAGATGAATAATGAAAAACAATTTATTTTAGAAATGCTTAAAGAAGGCAAAATAACTGTTGATGAAGCAAATGACTTATTAAATGCTATCGGCAATAAAAAAAGCCGCAATGACAATGACTTTATGGCAAAAATCAACCAATCTATTGAAAGTGTCATCAAAAAAACAACAGATGCCTTTGAATCAATTTCTAATATCGACTTGGATAATATAGATATTAACCAATACAATATCAAAGGTCAAGTCAATACCCATAGGGAAATGAGAATTGATGATGAAATAAATGCAGTCAATATTGATATACCAAGTGGTAAAGTTTTGATTGAAAGAGCAAGTGATTCTGCTATTACCCTAAAGCAAGATATTTGGGCTAAAAAAGGTGAATTAAATGATTATATCAATGCAGAAATAATCGGAGATAGCTTAAATATTTCTGTTGATGAAGCCTACCAAAATATAGAAGCAACATCAATTATAAATCTTGCCCTAGGCAAAAATATATATGAAAGTTTAAATATCAACCTAGTAAATGGAAACATTGAAATAGAAGATGTAGACTTTAGTGAAAATACAATCGACTCTGTAAATGCTAAAATAAATGTAATCAACTCCCAAGGTAATATCGATATCCAAAATACCAACGGAAAGGTAGATATCAAAAATACCCACGGTGATTTAGTAGTAGATAATGTAAATGGATCAGTATATCTAGCAAACATCAGTGGCGATAGGGCAGAAATTGATGTAGTAAGTGGTAATATCAGAGTGGATGGCCTAGATTCTAAAAACTTAGATGCAGATACTCATTCTGGAAACATCAGGATTTATAACATCGAAGATGCAGAAAAAATCAATCTTAACACAGGTTATGGAAATATAGTAATAGATAGCGAATCATATAAGGGAAATATCAAGGCAGAAGTTTTAAGCCAAAGTTTAAACTTAAGTGATAAATACAAAAATAAAATGCAAAAAGAAAAAGGTTACGAAGTTTCTACTAGCCTAGATAATGAAGATATAGAAATCTTTGCAGCAGCAGACTTTGGTAGAATCAACCTTAGATAATAATTTAGTAACTAAAAAAAGCACCCTAGGGTGCTTTTTATTTTTAAAAATTAACTATTTCTAACCTCTCTTGGCATCCATTTGTATAATAATGGTACTAAAACAAGGATCATTATTATACCTGGGATACTTTTTGCAAAAGAAGTTCCTATAAAGGTTAGGATATTTATTTGTTCCATATTAAACATATTAAATACTACATAGGCAGCTATACCCGCTACAATTCTACCAATAACCATAGCCCCTAGTATAGGAATAAAAATATTTTTAGGATATTTTTCGTATAAAAATCCAGCAAAAAATCCATAAGCTGCAAGCTCAAATACCATGATTGGTACCATAGGAACCATTGGTGGCATGCCTGTTAAAAGGCTAGATAAGATTGGGGTTAAAACTCCAACTATCAAACCAGAAAGTGGACCTAGGGTTAAAGCTGCTAGAAAAATTGGTACATGCATTGGTAAAAGCACCTGACCTGGTAGGCCTAAAAGGTGAAATATACCTGGGAATATTATTCCTAGGGCCAAAAAGACAGCTGTATATACTAATTTTTTTGTATTCATTTATTAAATTTCTCCTTAATTTTTGCTAACAATTCATCAGCATTTGCACTAGTTAGGGCAAGCTCTTCCATAGGACACCTACCAGTATTGTCCCTATTTCTTATTTCTTTTACCTTAGTCTTATAAATATACTTGATGTTTGTATCATCAAGGATGCTAATAGCATTTTCTGATATAAGATCAGTATAAAATTCTTTTATACCAGCATCTATAAGTAAAAGAGCGGCAGCCTTGCCTATAACTTTATCTGCAACGCTAGCCCCCTTTAGGAGGCTTTTGTCATCATTATATAAATCTAATATAGGCATCAAACCATTTTTATTAGATGTATTTACAACTTTATCTTCCTTAACTACCACTATAGAATAATCATTTTCTAAAAGTGTAGTTTTTGCTAAATCTAAATTATTCATATATTTATTCTAACATAAAAAACTAAGTAAAAGCTAATAAAGAGTCTAGTTAAAAATTTTTAAATAAAAAAGCACCCTAGGGTGCTTACTAGTTATACATAAATAAACAGCCAACTGGGTAGGTTGACTGTTGAAGGCTCTCACTGATGGTTTGCAAAGTTTATGCTAAGAAGAGTTTTGTGAGAGAAGTACAAAAGTTTGAGGGTTAGGACTTTTGTACTAGCAGGTAAACAGTTGACACAAATTTATATTATTAAGGAAGAGTACGCATATTGCGATGAAAATTAATCTGTCAGCTAAAACTGTTTCCTTGCTTTATATATTAAGGCATGATTGTTTAGTTATTATAAGGGAATTGTAAAATTGATGTTAAATTTTATGAGTTTTTATAAATTATTTTAATTATTTATAAATCATATGCCTAAAATTTTCATAAAATTAATTATACAAACTTTAAAAATCTGCTATAATAAACCTAGAAAATTAAGGGGAAGATATGGGTTTTGCTTTATTTACACTTAGCCAGCTAAGTTTATTTTTAATCAACAATTTTATAAAATTTAAGGATAATAAAAGTAAAAATCTAGCTGCAGGGCTTATGTTTTTTATTATGTTTGTCTTTGCAGCCTTTCGTGGATCAGGGGATGCTGATTATTATAATTATCTGTGGTTTGCTAAAGATATTGGTACTGATTTTACAAAAGTTTTAAACTTTTCATATCCGGTGGAATTTGCCTTTAGGTTATTTTCTTATCTTATAAATATTTTTGGCCTATCAAGGCAGTGGATAATAGTTATTATGAATGCCTTATCCATCATACCAGTAACCTATATTAGTATTAAAAAAAGTGAAAATCCTTTTTTATCTGCCCTAATATTTTTGCCAATCTTTATCCAGTTTGATATGCAAACAGCAAGGACGGCAACGGCAGTGGGCCTAGGTCTTATAGCAATAGATAGCTTTAGTGAAAAAAAGTTTTTTAAAAGCTTATTATTTTTTATTTTTGCCATGACCTTTCATAGGGCAAGTGTAATACTTTTGCCATTTTTATTTTTTATGGTATTTGATATGGGTAGGATTTTTAAAATTTTAACTGTGGGGGCTGCCTTAGTCGCATCAGTTTTTTCAAGCCTTATGTTTAGAATCCTTGCCCAAATATTATCAGCTATAGGGCTTGGGCGTATGGCAACTAAGGTTTTAAATTACACCTTTACTGGCCAATTTGCAGGTGCTATGAAGTTTTATGATCCTAGGATAATATTTGCCCTAGCTTTATTTATAACTAGCCTTATGTATTTTAAGAAAAAAGAATTTAGTAAATTTTCTATAGAAGAAGCTAGCATCAAGGCTATATGGTTTAGCCTAGTAGTACTTTTAATTTTTAGATCATCTACAGCTATAGCCTTTAGATTTTCAACATTTTTTACAATTTTAGAAATTATTTACATACCGTTAGTGTTAGATAAGATAAAAAATATTGATAAGCTAGGTGGTTTTTTAATAGGACTTTCGGTTGTAGTTTTTCTATTGCCCTATGCCATATTTCTAATGGCCAAGGCCCCTAGCTATGACTTTTTCTTTACAAATTTAAATGCCATTCATTCATTAAAATAGGAGATTTTATGTTAACAACACAACAAATTAGACAAGCAATAAAAAGAAATAAGTGGCTAATAATCTTGCCAGCTCTTTTGCTTGGCTTTTTAGCTTTTTTAACCCAAAATGTTTTGCCGGGTGACTATGAAGCCGAGGCTGTACTTATTGTAACCAGCAACGATGATGAGCCCATTACCTATAATAAATTAATTTTAAATGAAAAATTAGCCAATGTTTACTCTGAATTTTTAGAATCTGAAGACCTATTTGAAACTGTAAGTGAAAAAATAGATTCAGATTGGGATAGCAAGACAGTTGCTAAAAACTTTGCCTATGAGGTAAATCCACAAGGTGGGGTGATTAGCCTAACTTACAAAGATTCTAACGAAGATCGTGCTGGAGATACTTTAAAATTAATTGCAGAAGAATTTAGATCCTATGCTCGTAACTACCTTCATATGGAGAATATAGATTATTTACAAAATGTAGTTGTAAGTAAGGCTTCTAAAGTGCGCGGGATAATTTTTGCTATCCTTGGCCTAATAGTAGGGGCTTTATTAGGAATATTATTTACTATTCTAAAAGAACTTTTATCAGATAGGATTCAAGGTGCGGATGATGTACGTCAGTTAGGTTACGAAGTCTTAGCAGACCTTAGCGAAGATAAGCAAGCAGAACTTACTAAAGTTAAAAGAAAAATAAAAATGGATAGCCCAGATGCAGTCATCGGATTAAATAATTTAGGGGCTAATAATATAAAAGAAAATATATCTAGGGATCTTGCAAATTTACTAGTAGGAGCAAATTTAAACATCCAAGATGAGATGGATATTGCTAAAGAGCTTAAAGATTTAAAAGATAAATACCCATATGTATTGGTAGATGAAAGAGATTTGACCAGTCCTTTGCCTATAGAACTTGCAGACTATGAAGACTATAAAATCCTTTTGGTAGGTAAAAATACTCTTAAAAAAGACTTAGAAAATGAAATTAATGAACTAACAAGGCTAGGAATAAAAGTTTTAGGGGTGATTTATTATAGATAAAATTTTACTAATAATTTGCCTTTTAGGTTTAACTTCTTGCAATAATGAACAAGCATATAAGGCCCAAGATATAGAAATATACCAAAACCAAAAGCAAGATAAAACTGATTTCAGTCCTCAAATAGGAGGACTTTATGAACTAAAATCTGATGCAAAGATTTATTCCGATCTTGATGAAAAAAGTGATTTTGACACTTTAGAAACTGGTTCTACCGTAAAAATAATGGGAGAAAGTGAAGATGGTTTTGTAAGGGTTGAGTATAATGGAGATACGTTTTATATAAAAACTGCATATTTAAAAGAAATATAGGGCCTCTAGCCCTTTTTTCTTTGCAAAAATTTATTTATGTAATATAATAAATATGCACTAGGGGTGCCGTTTGGCTGAGAATATACCCTTAACCTGGCCAAGGTAATGCTTGCGGAGGAAAGTGTCTAAACCTCTTTAAGTATGTGCAACAGGAGGTATTTTTTTATGCAAAATAATCAGACAAGATCAACTTGGACAACCAAGATGCTTGTGGAAGGCGCATTAGCAATCGCCCTATCATTTGTTCTAGCAAGATTTAGACTTTTTCAAATGCCACAAGGTGGAGAGATCACACCTGGACAAATGATTCCACTAATTATATTTTCACTTAGATACGGAGCTGGTAAAGGATTTTTAATCGGTGCAGTATATGGAATCATAGATATGCTCTTTGGAGGATATGTAATCCACCCTATCCAAGCAATCCTAGATTATCCAATGCCATATGGACTAATTGGTCTGTCAGGACTTTATTCAGAAGAGTTTAAAAGAACTCACGAATTTGGACCAATCTTAAAAGGAACACTTATTGCGATTCTTGCAAGATTTGTAACCCACGTATTATCAGGTGTAGTATTCTTCTCATCATACGCTCCAGAAGGACAAGGAGCGCTAGCTTATTCATTAGTTTATAATGCATCATATCTAGCAGTAGAATACGCTATTGCCCTAGTGATACTATTCTTGTTAAAGAATTTCCTAACCAAAGATTTACCAAAAATGTAAGTGAAATATACTATCTAGCAACCTTTAAGGGTTGCTTTTTTTATGCTTGAAATTAATTTAAAAAAATTTAATTTTTCCCTTGCAAAATAAAATGTTGGTGATATAATATTATTGTACTAAGATAGTAATACAATAATACAGATTAAGGAGGAGCAGATGGATTTTGATGCATCAAGGCCAATTTATCTGCAGCTTCTAGAAGAATTTAAGCTAAAAATTTCAACTGGCCAATGGGAGCCTGGGGCAAAGATAGATTCGGTAAGGAATCTGGCTAGCCTATATGAGGTAAATCCAAATACCGTCCAAAAGGCATTAGTAGAGCTAGAAAGAGTTGGGCTTACAGAAACTAGAAGAACAGCAGGTAGGTTTGTTACAGATGATAAAAACTTAATTTCAAAACTAGAAGATAATTCCTTTTATAAAATCGCAGATGATTTTATAAGTGGAGCAGAAAGCTTAAATTTAGAAAAAGAAGAAGCAATTAACCAATTAAGAATATATTGGGAGGAGAAAAATGATTGAGATAAAAAATTTGACTAAGGTCTATAATGGTAAAGCCGCCCTTGATAATGTAAATTTAAATATAAGTGATGGGCAAATAGTAGGACTCGTTGGAGAAAATGGATCTGGTAAGACTACCTTGCTAAGAATACTAGCAGGACTTGAGAGAAATTATATGGGAGATGTTAAAATAAATTCACATATTCCAGGTGGACATACAAACAATATTGTTTCTTACCAACCAGACCACTTACCCTTAGATAAAAATATGAAAATTGATGGGGTGGTGAATTTATATAAAAAATTTTATGAAGATTTTGATAGTAAAAAGTTTTATAACTTACTAAAAAGTTTTGATATTTCAAGTCAGCTAAAGCTTGGCGAATGCTCAAAGGGTATGCGTGAAAAGATTCAAATTTCACTAACCCTTAGTAGAAAAGCAAAAGTTTATCTTTTAGATGAACCAATTAGTGGTATTGATCCAAAGTCAAGGAAAATGGTAATTAATACAATTATAGAAAACTTTGATTATAATGGAATACTTTTAATTTCTACTCACCTTATTTCTGAAATTGAAAAAGTGCTTGATAGAGCGATTTTTATAAAAAATGGCCAAGTTATAGTAGATGAAACAGTGGATGACATAAGACTTAACCATAAAATGGGTGTAGAAGATTATTTTGCGGAGGTTATGTAATGGGAAAATTAATTGGACAAATATTTAAAGAAGACTTTAAGTCTATCATACTATGGCTATTCTTACCCCTTGCTTCAGCGTTAATATTTATGCAGCTTTTATCTGTTTTTCAAGGCAGCCCAATTTTATCGCTGGCTATGGGATTTTCAATGACCCTACTTATAATAGGACCGGTTCTTTCACTAGCTATAGCTGCCAAAAATGATAAGGAGAGATTTTACGGCAATAGCGCTGGATTTTACTCAGCTTTACCAATATCATCATCAGCTATAACAGGTGCTAGACTAATTAACTATATATTGCAAGGTATATTGATAGTGTTATCAGCCTTTATAAATTTAATTATCTTAAATATTTCTAACGCTCCTGGGCTAACTTTATCTGAGATATTTAGAAGCATTGGTGATGGAATTAATCAGATTGGGGCTGGTAACTTTGCTATGATACTTCTAAACCTATTTATGTTTGGAGTATTTATAGTAAGTACAATAATGCTTGCAAATACTGCTGGATCATCTAGCTTATTTGGCAAAAAATCAAAATATGCACCTATCATCTTATTCTTAGTTTTATTTTTTGGTATAGGGATGATAGGAGCTAGGATACAATCTTCAGCACTAGGTGATTATATATATAATAGTTTTGATGTTGCAAATACAAGTGTTAGTGTAGAATATAATTCATCAGCTAGACTTATGTTAGTTCCCCTTATATCAAATATACTGATATCTTTAGGTTTTTATGGACTAACTTACTACTACCATGATAAGAAACTATCAGTTGATTAATCAAGGTAAAGAGGCTTTAAATAGCCTCTTTTTATTTACAAAAATTTAAGAAAGTGTATATTTTTCTTAAGCAAAGTACATAAAGGAGATGCCATGAAAGATGCCCTTTTTGTCTATAATCCAAATAGCGGGCAAAAAATAATAAATGACTACCTGCCTTGGATAATAGACTACCTTAGTGAGAGAGAATATTTAACAAGCGTTTATGCAACCCAAAGTCGCGGGGATGCTCGTTACATAGTAGAAAAAATGGGCCACCGTTTTGATGAAATATTTGTAAGTGGGGGAGATGGGACCCTTGATGAAGTGATATCTGCAGTTTGTAAGGCAAATATAGACCCCCTCATAGGTTACATACCTACAGGATCGACCAATGATTTTTCAAAGTCTTTAAATATTCCCCAAGATGTGGAAAAAGCTACTAAGGTGGCTAGTCGTGGTTATCAAAAGCATATAGATATAGGTAGACTTGATGAAAAATATTTTGTCTATGTTGCAGCCTGTGGAACTATAGCAGAAGTTTCTTATAGCACAGGCCAAGATGTTAAAAATATTTTTGGGCGTTCTGCCTATATTTTTGAAGGATTAAAGCAAACTTTACCCCTAGTTAACATCCCTACATATAAAATGGAAGTTGAGGTTGATGGGGAAATTATTGGTGGAGAATTTATCCACTTTATGGTAACCAATTCTGTTTCTGTGGGAGGTTTTGTAGGCATTACTGGAGAAAATGTAGGTCTTTCTGATGGTATATTTGAGTTAACCATGGTAAAACGCCCTCAGTCTTTGGCAGATATTAACAAAATAATATTTGGTATAACAAATAGAAAAGAAAATGATATGCTTATTTTACGCCAAGGCAGTGAATTTGTGGTAAAAACCGACCAAAAAGTAGCCTGGTCCCTAGATGGTGAGTATGGGGGTTCGACAACCCTTGCTGATATCAAAGTTTTAAAAGAAAAAATAAAAATGCGAACAGGTTTAAGGGATAAAATTTAAAAAATAAAGCCAAATTTTAATAATATTTACTAAAATGTTCAAATTTGATATAATAACTATGAGAACCTAGGAGGTATAAATGTTTGAAATCGGCGATAAAATCGTATACCCTAACCATGGGGCGGGTACCATTGATTCTATTGAAAAAAAGGAATTTTTAGGGGAGAAAAAAGATTATTATATCCTAAAAATGCCAATTGGTTCTATGGATATTTCTATTCCAATGTCAAATATTGACAAGATGAATATAAGAGATGTTATCAGTAAAGATGAGGGCGATCAGGTAATAAAAATCCTTGATCAAGATCCTACTGAGATGTCTAGCAACTGGAATGTGAGATATAGAGAAAATCAAGAAATTATTAAAACAGGCGACATATTCGAAATTGCAAAGATGGTAAGAAATCTTTCTATTTTGGATAAGGAAAAGGGTTTATCAACCACAGAAAAGAAATTGTTAAACAGAGCAAGAAGAATCATGGCTAGTGAGCTAGTTATGGCAGGTTCTCTCGATAAAGATGAAGCTGAGGAAATGATAGATGAGTCTATAGGACTTTAAAAATCAAGGAGTGTTGATGAAAAGAATTTTTGAAATTCTTATAACACTAATTGGGGTAGTGCTTGGCATAGTAATTTTAAATGTAGTCAATGCCGCAAGTTCATTTGTTGAAACTAGCGGCATTATATTTATCGTTGCGAATGCTATTGCAGGCCTTATTGGTGGTATAGTATTTTATTTGATATTTGCATCCTTTGCAGATAGATTTATGGCCAGTATATCAAAAATCGAAGGCCAGATGACAGCCATACCGGCTAGTAAATTAATTGTTGGAACAGTTGGAATAATACTTGGTATTTTAATTGCAACTTTAATCTCAGGACCTTTAACCAGCTTACATTTACCTTATGTGGGCAATTCAATTTTTGTGCTATTATCTATTTTATTATATCTTGGTTTAGGTTTTTTAGGTTGGAGAGTGGCAACTAAAAATAGTGATGATTTTGTAAATCTGTTTAAACCTAACAAAGAAGGCAAAGATCTAAAACCAACTTTAAGACTTGATAGGAGCAAAAATCCTGCAAGTCCCAAAATCCTAGATACATCAGTAATAATTGATGGCAGGATAGTAGATATTATAGAAACTGATTTTATAGAAGGTGAGCTGATTATTTCAGAATTTGTCTTAGAAGAGCTCCAACACATAGCAGATAGTCCAGATGATTTAAAGCGTGAGCGTGGACGTCGTGGACTTGATATAGTAAGTGAGATTAAAAAATCTGATAAGATAAATTTAAAAATCACCGATCAAGATTATCCAAATATCAAAGAAGTTGATAGCAAACTATTAAAACTTGCCCTAGATATGGGTGGCAAGGTTTTTACAAATGATTATAACCTAAATAAGGTTGCAGATGTTCAAGGCATCCCAGTTTTAAATATAAATGACCTTGCCAATGCCCTAAAACCTGTAGTAATACCGGGTGAACACATGAGAATAGATGTAATAAGAGAGGGTAAGGGCAAAAATCAAGGTGTAGGATATCTTGACGATGGTACAATGGTAGTAGTGGAAGATGGAGATAAATTTATCGACCAAACAATAAATGCTGTTGTAACCAGTGTTTTACAAACTTCTGCAGGACGTATGATATTTGTAAGAAGTGAAGAGGAATAAATGTTTGATGGCAAATTTTTATCAGCTATAATCACATCAGCAGGCTCAGGCAGGCGTATGAATAGCGATATTAACAAACCTTTTTTAAATATCGATGATAAAAAGATAATCGAGCGTACTTTAGAAACCGTAACCAGTATAGAAGAATTTGATGAGATTATCCTAGTAGTTAGAAAAGAAGATGAGGATATAATAAGGTCTATCTTAAAAAATCCTAATTTTTCTAAAAAAGTGAGATACGTTTTTGGTAGCAGCACCAGAGAGCTATCGACATTTGAAGGCCTAAAAGCCTTAAATAAAAAGTCACAATTGGTCTTAACCCACGATGGGGTAAGACCTTTTGCAAGTAGAAAGCTCTTTTATAAAACATTAGAAGAACTTAAAAATTACAAGGCAGTAATAACTGCTACAAAAACAAAGGATACTGTAAAAATTTTAGATGATAATATGGTTGTAGACTTTACACCAAATAGGGCCTTTGTATATAATGTCCAAACTCCTCAGGCCTTTGATAAAACTACACTTTTTACTATGTATGAAAAATATATAAGTAGTGAATTTAAAATAACTGATGATAGTCAATTATTTGAGTTTTTTGATAGGCAAACCCCTGTAAAAGTGGTTGAAGGAGAGTATTCAAATATAAAAATTACAACCAATGAGGATATTCTCTTTGCCAGAGCCTATATAAAAAGCAAGGAAGAAAATGAGGAAAATAAATGAAAATAGGTATAGGCTATGATGTCCATAGGCTAGTAGAAAATAGGGATTTAATCCTAGGTGGAATTAAATTTGACTATGAAAAGGGACTTTTAGGCCATTCGGATGCTGATGTTTTAACCCATGCAGTAATGGATGCGATTTTAGGAGCCCTAGCTATAGCTGATATTGGAAAGTTATTTCCAGATACCGATCCAAAGTATAAGGGCATTTCTTCTATAAAACTACTTGACCATGTGGTAGGTCTTATGGAAGAAAAGGGTTATAAAATAGGCAATCTTGATACAGTTATCATCTGTGAAATGCCAAAAATAAATCCAAGAAGAGATGAAATTAAAAATTTATTAGCAGAGCATTTAAAGACTAATCCCGCAAATGTTTCAATCAAGGCATCAACCAGCGAAGGCCTTGGTTTTACTGGGGAAGGTTTAGGAATAGAAGCTCGTGCTGTTGTAATATTAGAGGAGAGAAATAATGCGTAAATTTATAACAAGTGAGTCAGTAACAGAAGGCCACCCAGATAAGGTATGTGATAGGATTTCTGATGCTATTTTAGATGAATGTTTAAAACAAGATAAAAACTCTAGGGTAGCATGTGAAACAGTAACTTCAACAGGTTTAGTTTTAGTTGTTGGTGAAATTTCTACAACTGCCTATGCCCCAGTTGAGCAAATAGTTCGTCAAACTATCAAAGAAATAGGTTATGAAGATCCAAATGTTGGTTTTGATTATTCAAATGTAGCTGTCCTTACATCTCTTATTGAGCAATCACCAGACATTGCCCAAGGGGTAAATAGCGCCCAAGAATTTAAATCAACAAACGATAAATACGATCAAATAGGTGCGGGAGACCAAGGAATTATTTTTGGTTATGCTGATAATGAAACAGAAGAATATTTACCAGTTTCTATCAACTACGCCCACAAACTTGCCCAAAGACTTACAGAAGTAAGAAAAAATAAAGTCTTAGGCTACCTAAGACCAGATGGTAAAACTCAAGTGACTGTAGAATACGATGATGATAAATTAGTACGCATTGATAATATCGTAATTTCTGCCCAACACACAGAAGATGTTAGCCTTGATAAAATCAGAGAAGATATCATAAATGAAGTAATAAATAAAGTAATAGACCCATCTTTAATAGATGAAAATACAAGAATTTATGTAAACCCAACTGGTAAATTCGTAATAGGTGGTCCAAAGGGGGATAGCGGTCTTACTGGTAGAAAAATAATTGTAGATACCTACGGTGGTTATTCAAAATCAGGTGGTGGAGCATTTTCTGGTAAAGATCCAACAAAAGTAGATAGGTCAGCAGCTTATATGGCAAGATATGCAGCTAAAAATATGGTTGCAGCTGGCCTTGCTGATAGACTTGAAATAGGTATTTCCTATGCAATTGGTGTAGCTCATCCACTTTCAATATATGTAGATAGTTTTGGTACAGGAAAATACCATGATGAAAGACTACTAGAAATTGTAGAAGAAAACTTTGATTTTAGACCACAAGCTATTATCGATAACCTAGACTTACTAAGACCAATTTATAAAAATACATCAAGCTATGGTCATTTTGGTAGAACAAATCCAGACTTTACATGGGAAGCGCTTGATAAGGTAGATAAGCTTAAAAAATATTAGGAGAAAAAATGGCAAGGATTAGAAGAAGTGTAGCTATAGACCTAGGTACAGCCAAAGTCTTAGTTTTTGTAAATAACAAGGGAGTAGTCCTTAGTGAGCCATCAGTTATTGCCGTTGATGTCTTAAAAGATGAAATACTTGCTGTAGGATCTGAAGCAAAAAAACTTGTTGGTAGGACTCCTGGGAATGTAAAAGCAGTAATGCCCCTAAAAGATGGGGTAATAGCAGACTTTCCCTCTACCGAACGTATGCTGAAATATTTTTTAAATAAATCTATTAATAAAGCCTTATTAAAACCAGACTTACTAATTTGTGTGCCAAGTAGGGCAACCCAAGTAGAAAAAAGAGCAGTTTTACAGGCTAGCGAAAATGCTGGCGCCCACAGAACATATTTAATCGAAGAACCATTAGCTGCCGCCATAGGTGCTGGAGTTGATATAACAGATGCTGGGGGAGAATTGATTATAGATATAGGTGGAGGCACCACTGATATTGCAGTCATTTCTATGGGGCAAATCATAGCAAGCGCATCAGTGCCAGTAGCAGGCCTTAGTTTTGATAAAGCAATTAAGGACTATATTAGAAAAAGATATGGTCTACTACTTGGAGATAATAAGGCAGAAGAGATAAAAATTGCAGCAGGGAATAAAGAGCTTGATGGTTCTATAGAAGTTATAGGACGAGAAATCTCAACAGGTCTTCCTCAAAAAGTTTTTGTACCAGTTGGTGAAATAGAGCTTGCAATCAAGCCATATGTTGATTTAATCGTAGATGGGGTAAAAAAAGTATTAGAGGTAACTCCTCCAGAGCTTGCTTCAGATATTTACGAAAAACAAATGATACTTACAGGTGGAGGTGCCTATACCCTAGGCCTACGCCAAAGATTATCAGAAAAATTTCAAATAGATGTAAATATTGCAGAAAATGCAGACCAATGTGTAGTAATAGGTACAGGTCGAGCGCTCACTTGGCTTGATGAAATAGATCAAAACACAGATGACTCTGTAAAAGCTAAACAGAAAGAGTTAGAAACTAGCGAGAAACTAAGGAGAAGATAATGACAAAAACTTTAGTAATGGTTAGACACGGCCAAAGTGAATGGAACCTTGCAAATAAATTCACAGGCTGGGTAGACGTTGACCTATCAGACCAAGGTATAGAAGAGGCTATAGAAGCTGGTAAAAAAATAAAAGAAGCGGGCATAGTTTTTGACCATGCTCACACATCAATATTAAAAAGAGCTATCAAAACTTGTAACTACGTCCTAGAATATTCTGAACAATTATTTGTACCCGTAGAAAAATCATGGCGACTAAATGAACGTCACTATGGGGCCCTACAAGGCTTAAATAAAGCTGAAACAGCAGAAAAATATGGGGATGAGCAAGTCCACATTTGGAGAAGATCATACGATACCCTTCCTCCAACCCTATCAGAAGAAGCTCAAGAAAAACAATTAAACATGAGACAGTTTAAAAATCTACCAAAAGATGTAATTCCAGTAGCAGAAAATTTAAAAATTACTCTAGAAAGAGCTCTTCCATATTTCTTTGATAACATTGCACCGCAATTATTAAAAGATGAGACAGTTTTAGTAGCAGCTCACGGTAACAGCCTAAGAGCACTTGCTAAACACATTGAAGATATCTCTGATGAAGACATCATGGACCTAGAAATTCCTACAGGTCAACCATTAGTTTATGAACTAGATGATGACTTAAAAATGGTTAAAAAATACTATTTATAAAATAAATTAAGGAACTTGTCATAAGGCAAGTTCTTTTTTGTTGACAAAGTTCAAGCAAATTTGTATTTTATATAGCAAATTAACAAATTTATATAAAAATATCTTTACTTTTTCCTGGTAAAAGGCTATAATATAGTAAAGAAAAGGAGTAGAAATGAAAATAGCATCAGTTGAATATGAAAACGGCGTTTCATCTCTCTTAAATTCACAGTTTGATAAAAATGAAGTAGTTATACATAAATTTGAACAAATGGAAGACCTTATAGGACTAGATCTTAGTGAATACGATTTAATACTAGTTGATATGACCTATAATAAGTGCTTGCAGGTGATTCAATACATAAAACAAACAACAACTACTCCAGTTATTTATCTAACAGAGAGAAATGCTGATAATCCTTACGAGCAAGAGCTAGATGACAAAGATTTTGTAATCCACTCAAATACCCGTGAGGAATTTATTAATTCTGTCTTTAAAAAGGTAGAAGAGATTAATGATACAAATATTGTCCGACTAGGTTTTTGTACCATGGAAGAGGACAATGGAATATTTAGGATAGGCAATGATATCCTAGACCTTACAAAATTTGAAATAAGTATTTGTTCAGTTTTAATCTCAAATATGGGACAGATTTTAAGTAAGGATGATATAGTAGAGGCCATGAACAAAAAGGGCCTAAAAACAACAGAAAGATCAGTTAGGGAGCATATTAGAAAAATCCGCCTAGAATTTAAAAAGGCTGATTTAAATCCAATAGAAACTATAAACCGCAAGGGTTATAAATGGGTGCTTGATAGTTGTAAGCCAAAAAATTGATTTTGTGAAATTGTTTTCAATATTAGTTGCTAATGGATTTTCATTGTGATATAATATTGTCAAGAACTAAATAATTTATAAGTCCATACGGTTAAGATGATGGGTCCTGAACATTTCTGATAAATATTACTTTTTGTATATAGAAAATGGGCCCTCTATACGCCGGGCAGGATTCCTCGGGCGTGCCGCCCTGCGGCCATTCCATGGAGGGTCCTCCATTAGCCGGACGGGCTTTCCTCGGACTGCGTCCTTAGACCACTCCGTGGAGGGTCCTCTCGTAGCCGGACGGGCTTGTTTTCGGGGTAAGGTGAAATTCCTAAACCGGCAGTTATAGTCTGCGAACCAATTTTTTGGTTGATTTGGTGAGATTCCAAAACCGACAGTAAAGTCTGGATGGGAGAAGTATATATTTGTATTTTTCATGCCCCAATATCAGGGCATTTTTTATTGCCCATTTTAGGAGGTTATTATGATTCAAAGAAGAAGTAAATCATTTAGTTTAGACAGATTGGTAAAAGTTGCTATCCTTGCTAGTATTTCTTATTTATTAATGTTTGTGCAAATGCCTATTCCAATAGCTCCACCATTTATGAAAGTGGACTTAGCTGATGTACCAGCTTTAATTGGTGGTTTTGCCATGGGACCTTGGTATGGAGTTTTAATCCAGCTTATTAAAAATGTTCTTAACCTATCAAAAACTATGACAGGGGGAGTTGGAGAACTATCAAATTTTGTTGTAGGATCTACCTTTGTTTTGGTATCATCTTTAATTTATAGAAATAAAAAAACTCGCAAAAATTCCATTTTAGCCTTAGTTTTAGGTATTGTTGCAATGAGTGCAGTTGCAACCTTATCAAATGCCTTTGTAGTTTTTCCTATCTATGGCGAAGTGATGAACCTAGAACTAGAAGCCTTTGCAGCTATGATTCCAGGCAATAATTTAGTTTCAAACTACTTTACTATGATGGTATTTGCAGTAGCTCCATTTAATCTTATCAAAGGGGCAGTAGAAGCTATAATTACCCAGCTGCTTTATAAACGCATATCACCAATATTAAAATTTTAGATAGAACTTATCCCTAGCTTGCCTAGGGATTTTTTTGTTATAAATAGTATAATACTTAAGATAAAGAGGATTTATGATTATAAGTAATTTAAACGAAATGAGGGATTTTGCAAATGAATTTGCAGTCCTTTTAAAAGACAATGACGTAATAAATTTAATAGGAGATATGGGGGCTGGAAAAACCACCCTAACAAATTTTATTGCTGAGTATTTTGGTATAAATGATAGTTCATCTCCAACCTTTGCTATTGTAAATATCTATGAGGGAGATAAGACTATTTATCACTTAGATTTATATAGGCTAGATGATCCTGATGAGCTTTTAGAACTTGACTATGAGACATATTTTTATCCAGAAGATGCCATCACATTTTTAGAATGGGCAGAAAATGGAGCAGGATTTTTGCCAAATGATATGATAAATGTTGAATTATCAAAAGTAGACCCAAATACTCGTGAAATAAAAATCTTAGATGATACAAAAAGGGGGCAAGAGATAAATGAATATTTTAGCAATTGACACCTCAACTATGATTTCTACTGTGACTATTGCAAGTAATAACGAAATTATCGGAGATTTTAATGTAAACCAGCAGAGAACCCATAGCGAATCCTTAGTCCCTATGATAGAAAATTTACTAGAACTTTTAGGTATGAATATCAAAGATATAGATGCTTTTGTAATATCTAAGGGACCAGGATCATTTACAGGTCTTAGAATAGGCATGACTGTTGCTAAAACCCTAGCTCAAGTAAATAATAAAAAACTAATTCCTATTTCAACCTTAGAAGCCTTGGCTAACAACTCATCAAGCAATTATTTAAAAGCACCGATGATGGATGCCAGGGGCAATAGGGTTTATGCTGCAGTTTATGACAAAGATGAGGAAGAAATCATCAAAGAAGACCTTTATGAAATAGAAGATTTTGTTAAGCTTGTGGATGCTTTAGATCAAGAAGTGGAGCTAATAGGAGAAATAAGTGGTAAATATTGCGAATATTTTAAAAATGCCCACACCCTACCTATAAATTTTAATAATTGCATAGGTAAGTCTCTTATAAGACTAGGACTTATCCATATAAATGATAATTCAAATCTTTTTGAAATTAGTCCAAATTATCTAAGAAAATCCCAAGCGGAAAGAGAATACGAGAAAAAGAATAAGGTATAAGATGATTAGAAAAATGGAAATTAGGGATGCAGATGAGGTTTATAATATAGAAAACCAAGCCTTTTTTGAGCCTTGGTCAAAGAAAAATCTTATCAAAGACTTAGAATCCAACACATTTTTAAATCATTACGTAGCAGAAAAAGATGGAAAGATAGTAGGCTTTTATATTTCTAGCCAAGTTTTAGATGAGGTAGAAATATTTACCATAGCAGTAGATTGTGATTATAAAAATATGGGCATTGCTACAAGCCTGCTTAACCACCTAGTAGCAACAAGCATAGCAAATAATATGAAAGAAATATGGCTGGAAGTTTCTACAAAAAATCTAGCTGCTATAAACTTATACAAAAAATTTGGTTTTGAAATAATGGGCATCAGAAAAAACTATTACCAAAAAGTTGGAGAAGATGCCTACAATATGAAAAAGGAATTGTAATGACAGATTTTTATACTATGGGAATTGAGACCAGCTGTGATGATAGCTGTGTGGCAATTCTAAAAAATGATAGAGAACTTTTAGTAAATTTAATATCATCTCAAATTGATATCCACACTCTTTTTGGGGGAGTGGTGCCAGAAATTGCCAGTAGAAAACATCTAGAAGCTATAAATCCTTTGATAGAAAAAGCCCTAGATGATGCAAATCTTAGTTATGATGATATAGATTTAATTTCGGTTACCAAGGGACCAGGACTTATGGGCTCACTTTTGGTAGGAATTTCTGCTGCAAAAGCACTTTCCCTTGCAACAAATACCCCAATGATTGGAGCAAACCACATGCAAGGTCATATTTGTGCAAACTATATTGCTCATAAAGACTTGGAACCTCCCTTTATAACTCTCGTTGTAAGTGGGGGGCATACTTATCTTGTAAAAGTAAATTCATATACAGATTATGAAGTGGTTGGCAAAACTCGAGATGATGCAGCTGGAGAATCTTTTGATAAGGTTGCCCGTAAAATGGGCCTAGGTTATCCGGGTGGACCAAAAATTGATAAACTTGCCAAAGAAGGAAATAAGGATGCTATAGATTTTCCAAGGGTAAGACTTGAAAAAGATTCTTATGATTTCTCTTTTTCTGGTTTAAAAACAGCTGTTTTAAATTATATGAACCAAGAAGAGCAAAAAGGCCATGAAATAAATAAGGCAGATCTTGCTGCAAGTTTTCAGGAAGCGGAAGTCGATGTATTAGTTGAAAAATCTATAAGACTTTTAAAAGAAACTGGTTTTGATAAATTTGCCCTAAGTGGGGGAGTTGCAGCCAATAGCAGATTGCAAGAAAGAATGCGTGAAGTATGTGAAAAAGAAAATGTTAAATTTTACTATCCACCTATTAAGCTTTGCACAGATAATGCAGCTATGATTGCCATGGCCGGTTACTTAAACTACCAAGCTGGTGAAGTTAGTGATAAATATATGAAAGTTTACCCAAATTTAGAAATATAAGATATAATATAAACTATGAGAAGATATAGAAGTGGAAACTTAGACTTATTAAAAAAATATAATAAAATGCAAACTATAAGCTCTGTTATTTGGATTCTTTCAGGTATTGGAGTTTTAGCATTTGGGGTTTATTATAAAGAAATCTTTGAGATTATTTTTGGTATCCTTGCTATACTTTTTGGCATAGCTATGATAAGAATCCGTAATACAAGTCTAAATGCAATTCTACGAAGGGAGATGAGAAGATTAAACTTTCTTATCCTTGCTATTGTGGTGTTTTCATTGGTAAATCCCATAGGAAATATCCCTGTGCTCTATGACTTATATAAGAGAGATTTTGTAATAAGAGGAGGATTTGATGAAAAAGAAAGGTAAGATTTTTTGTCTAATCCTCGTTTTTATGCTCATAGGTACATCTTGTGTCCAAAGAAGGTTAGATCAATTAGAAGCTAGGCGCACCCAAACTATAGTAAGTGATGGGGGTTTTAGCGGTTCAGATGGTATTTTTTATCCAGATAATATTGATAAATACGATGTAGAAACTTATCTAAGCTGGTATAAAGATTTACAAAAGCCACCAAAGTTACAATTACCAAAACCAGAAAATCCCAAAGAACTAACTAATAAAGAAATGGTCGAAGACTTTAATTATGTATTTAATGAATTAAAGGCAAATTATCCATTTTTTAAAGTTTTAAAAAGAGATTACAATATAGATTTTCTAGGCTCTTACAAAAAATATTTAAAACGCATAGAAAATGCAAAAACTGACCAAGAATTTGTCGATGAAATGACTGGGATAATGGGAGAGCTAAACAACTATCACGCCCGCATAGCCGATAAGGCTTATGTAGCAAATACATTAAAGTACTATTCCAAAAATTGGAATACACCATCAATTTATTATGAATTTTTAAAAATGAATAAGCAGGTAGTTAGAAATCGCTACTCTCTTTCTGGGGAGCAAACAGCAGATATTCGTCAAAATAACCAGAAAAGAGCCTTGCCGTTTGTAAGCAAAGATCAAAACTCAAACCTTAGCTTTGAAAGCCCAGCGGAAGGCATAGCCCTTTTAAAGATAAATTCTATGCTAGATCCAGAAAAATTTGCAGAAGATGAAGCAGTTTTAAATGAATTTTTAAGAAATAAACACCTTTATAAGGCCCTTATAATAGATATCCGTGAAAACTACGGGGGCAATATGGACTATTGGCAAAAATTTTTGCTACCAAAAGTTTTAACTAGTCCCAAATCTGTAACCAACCATTTATTTTTTAAAGACTCTGCCAGAGCAAAATTAATCCTAGCCGATGACACCTTAAATATTGAAAATCTAAAAGACATTGATATATCAGGAGTAAAACTAAGCCATGCCAGTGATTTAAAAGATTTTGACTACTATATTAGAGATACGATAACAGTAAATCCAGATGATAGTCAAAAAGACTATGGATTTGAGGGCAATATTTATTTAATGGTAGATAAGGCAGTATTTTCTGCTGCGGAAGGAATGGCAAGCTTTATGAAACATTCTGATGCAGCATCCTTGATCGGAGAAACAACTGGGGGAGATGGAATCACTCTTGGTGTAATAAATGATGTAATGCCAAATTCAGGCCTAGTATTTACCTACACAAATACCCTAGGCTATGCACCGGACGGGTCAATAGATGCAGAAAAGCGTACAGTACCAGATATAGAATCAGCTTCGTTTAAAAATTCTATAGAGACAATAGAAGAAATAGAATCTGGTAATTTTTAAAGAAAAATTTAATATTATAAGTAGGAAAATAAAAAAATATGAGAATTTATCACATTCTCATATTTTTTATTACAAAACTTAGAACTTTTTAGATTATTTTACGAATTTATTTAATATAAAGTTACTTCCCGGTATAGAATATTCAATTTAAAAAAATATTTTTTAACAACCATATTTAAAAAAATACAAGTATCTATTCTATTATTATATAGTATGTAGAAATAATAAGTTTATAATAAAAGCAGGATATTAGATGCTTAGTCGTGGTAAATTTGCAATAAAAAAAGCTAGGATAGAACCTAGCTTTTAGATTATTTTCTATTTTTTTGATTTTTATTTAAGAAGTAATAAGCACCTAGGGCTATTATTAATATTCCTACTATATAGCCTAATCCTCTTATACCTGTTTTTACAATGCTAGCTGCATTGGTATTTTCTCTTGGCGCTACTGTTTGGTTGGCTTCTGTTTCGTTAAATTCTTCTTTATCATCCTCAGTATCATCGTTTGTATCTGTGTCTTCATCATTTAATTCTGGGGACTTGGTTTCATTGTCGATAGTTACTGTTTTTGGTACTTCTTTTTCTTCAGTTGGATTTTCTGAGTTTGTACTTGTTTCGCTACTAGTATTTTGTGTTTGATTATCAGTTTGACTAGCATCGCTACTGGTCTCGTTTAAAGCTTTTTCGGTAAAAGGATATAACCATGAGTCAGATCCTAAATCCGCTGTGTAGTTTGCAGATTGATCTAGCTCATCATTTGAAATCTTACCGTCTTTATTAGTATCTATAGCATCAACTTCTCTTTTCTGAGCATCTGATAGTTCTTTGTATTTACTACTTGTGCTATCATTTTTTAAGAAAGCTGATTCATTTGGGTTGGCTGCACTGCCTGTGGTTTGGCTAGGATTTTCTATAGTTTGGTCTTCTTCCGCTAGGTCATCAGAAGATTCGCTAGTATTGCCTGCTATAAATTTTTGGTTGGCGATTTCTGTTTCATCTTCGCTAGTTAAATCTTCTGGTATTGCAAAGTTTTCTTTATTAGTACTATTAATAAAATCTTTTAAGATTAAAATGGTTTCTGGATTTTCTTTATTTGTGCTAGCCTTTTTTATAAGCTCATCATATTTTTCTTTTTCTGAGTCTTTAGCTAAGTAATAAGCTTTTGAGTTTTTGATTGCCTTTATAAAATCATCAGTTGCTTGCTTATCATCAGCAAATTCGTTTACAAAAAGCTTTCCATTGTTGATAAAATCTGTTGTAGCTATTTCTATGTTTCTAACTTCTTGATCTGTTAAGCTAACTTGCTTATTTGTTTCTTTTTGGCTAATTAATAATTGTAAGTAATCGCTTTGGCCTTTGACTTTTTCTAGGTCATCACTGTTTAAAATTTTTTCGCTATCTTTGATAACTTCTGCAAAGTTTTGCTTATCAAGTTTTTTTATTAGTTCGATATTTGTCTTTAGGTCATAGCGAAGCTTATATTCTTCACCAAAGTTTTTAGCAATATTTTCTAGATCTTGGTTTAGGTTAGGACTTTCATTTATATTATTATTTTTTTCATCTAATAAATTTTGATAGGCTAATATTTCGCTTTTAGATGCCTTATCAAAATTTTCTAGAGTATTTATTTCTTCTATTTTTATAGCGTCTTCGCTTGCAAAGGACTTAGCTACTGGGGCTATTAGGCCTAGGGCAAGGAATAGGGCTAGTATTTTGCTGTATTTTTTAATTTTCATAATAAACTCTTTCTTTGTGTACTTCTTTCCTATTATTATATTAAAAAATAAGTTTTTTTCAATCAAAAAAGCTAGAACTAAGTGTTCTAGCTTTACTTTTAACCTTGTAGACCTTCTGCTTGTCTTAGCATATTTTCTACGACTATATCATGGATTTCTCCAAGACTTGCTGCATATTCTAAAATTTCCCAAGGTTTATTTGTGTGAAAGTGTATTTTGATTAGTTCTTCATCACCTACTGCTAATAGACTATCTCCTTCAAAGTTTTCTGTGATGTGATCAAATATCTCATCTTCATCTAAATTTTCACCTGCTATTAGCATTTGAGTATCAAACTTAAAATCTCCTATATCTACCATAAATCCTCCTAGTTACTATTTCCTCTTGTTAAATTTCTCTTAAGCTCATCTTCTAGCCTAGCAATTTCTGCTTGGGCCAAGGTCCTATTTTTCTTACCCTCGATTTGGATATTTCTAACTTCTTCTATTGTAGAAATTAGTTGATCGTTGGTGTGTTTTATTGTATCAAGGTCTATAATTCCACGTTCTGTAGCCTTTGCAGTTTCTATAGTGTTTTGTTTTAGGGTATCTGCATTTTTTCTTAAAAGCTCATTGGTTAAGTCAGTTACCCTTTTTTGAGTGGCAATGGCTTGATTAGTATGGTTCATCCCTAAGGCTAGGACCATTTGATTTTTCCAAAGAGGGATAGTATTTACAATGGTAGTTTGGATTTTTTCTGCCATTATTGAGTTAGATGATTGTACCATCCTAATTTGTGGGGCCATTTGGATAGAAACCATACGGGTTAGGTCTAGGTCGTGGAGCTTTTTCTCAAAACGATTTGCCTGAGCCTTTAGATCATTTACTTTTTGTGCATCTAGTGGTAAATTTGATTCTTTGGCTTGAGATTCTAAGGCTGGTATTTCTGTGGCATATGTTTCTTGTAGCTTTCTATTTCCAGCCTCTATATACATGGTGATTTCTTTGTAGTATTCTTCGTTTAAATCATACATTTGATCAAGCATAGAGATATCTTTCATCAAAGTTATTTGATGATTTTCTAAAGTCTTTGCTACTTCATCTATATTTTTTTCTGCTGACTGGTAGCGAACTTTTAAGTCATCAACCTTATTTACTTGTTTTTTTAAAAATCCTAGGGGACCAGAAGTTTCTTCACGCTCCATATCACGTATATCCATGACAACAGAATCAAGTAAGCCACCGATTTCTCCAAGGTCTTTGTTACGAACTGTATCTAAAGTTTTTTCTGAAAAGTTTGAAATCTTTTTTTGAGCTCCAGATCCGTATTGGAGGATGATGTTTGTATCATCAAGATTAATTTTTTTAGAAAAATCATCTATCATTTTTTCTTCTTCTGGTGTAAATTTCACATTATTTTCTACCAAATCAGGAGTTTCATTGGTTATATTGTCTAATTTGCTGTCATTTTCATCAGCGCCATCTAGGGTTAGTTTTATATCACTCATTCGTTACTCCAATCATCTTCTGCGTAACCTTCTTGGTTTAAAAGTAAGTTTATAGTGTCAATATCTGTTTTTATATCCATGGCCCTATCTGATAAAAGTTCGACTTTGATTTTATCAAAGGCTTCACCGATAGTAATAATTGATTCGTTGATTTGACTCATAGAGTTTAGTATTTTACTATCATCTGTACGCATCATTTCAAAATCATAGTAGGTTTCTACAAGCTTTGCTGTAGTAGGCAAATAGTAGTCAGAAAATTTATTTAGGGCGTAGGATTTTTCTGGATACTTTTCTACTATATTTAGGATATCTGTTGCATTTTTTAAAAGATTATCTACATTTGCTTTAAAATTAGCATCCTTAATCTTATCTTGGATAATTTTTATATCCTCAATAGAGTTTTTACCCTCGTTTAGGATTTCTTTGGCTCTTTCAAAACTTAAGTCTTCTACTAAAACTTCATCTTCACTTTCCGTTTTTACTCTAGTTTCTGGGATTTCCTTTTTCTTTTCTTTGTAAAGTCTAAAGGTAGGAATGTCTAGGATAAAAAGTGAACCATCTTCTACTATACGGGCTTGATGAAAGTATCCGCGTTTCATCATTTTCGTAAGGTCTGATACAGTTTTTTCTTCTGTTTGGGCAACGGCACTTGCTAGATCTCTTATAGAAATTACTGTATTATTGCCAAGCTCCCTTAAAAATCTTACATAGTTTTTGCTAAGTCTAAAGTATTCTTTTGAAGCTTTCCAGGAAATATAAGGAAAGGATAGGGTCAATAAAATTAAAAAGATGCTTAATATAAGACCTCTAATACCTCCGAAAGTAAAAAAGTTAATTAAAGTTGCTATTGTAGAAGGTATTAGGATAAGACCTGCTAAAATAGATGCGGCCTGCCAACCTTTTGCTTTGGAAAGCTCTGGTGGTTTTTGCTCGCACACTTCTTTATTTCTAGTTTGAGGTAAGTTTTCGTTTTTATCCTTGCCTTCAGTAAATTTTTTCAGGGTATTATTAATAGAATTTTTAATTGACTCGCCAATTCCGTAAAAGTCTATATCGGTAAAATTAAAATTATTTTTATTATCAGTCATAGTCACTCCTTATCTTAACATTATCATACCCTAAACATAAACAAAATTAAATATCGTTTTAATTTATATTAATTTACTCATCTAAATCAATTATCTTATCAAAGTAGTCTTTAACTTCTGTTAGGCTATCGCGGTTACCAAATGCTACTAGATTATCTTTTTGCATAGATTTTTCAAATAAATCCTTATAGGCCTTTATATCAGCAATGTTTGCAGTTTTTATTTGAGACAATAATTCCTCTGGATTGGTTGGGTTTTCTTTTTTATATCTACTGTAGTCTTCTTCAGCCTTACTTGATGGAGATTTTGGTCTAAGGATAGATCCCATAGATGAGATTTGTTGGTTCTCAAAATCTCTATCAGTTAAATCAATATTTTTTGTAAGCTCTCCGATACTATCAAAACTGTCTATAGTTTTTAAAATATTTGGGTCCCTATAAGAATATGTTGATAAAAGTCCAGACCTGTTTGCAGTAATTCCTGCTCCATAAGCTCCACCCTTGGCACGGATTAGCTCATAAAGGTATGGATTTGATAGAATAGATGTAGCAACTATCAGTTTTCCGTCAAATTCTTTGCCAAACTCCTCTATATTTGCTGTTTTTGAAATGTAGTTTACATTTGCATTTGAAAGGATGGCCTCTTTATAAGATCTAGGGGTAAAACCTATCTCAACTTCCCCTTGCTTGCTGGCTAAGTTATCAAATTTGCCATTGATGAATTCTTTTACTTGCTTAAAATCAGTAGGGGAAGCAGTAATATTGATTTCTAAATTATTGGTGAAAATCTTTTTATAAATTGCTTCTATTTTACCTACAAAACTATCAAAATCACTTCTAGCTTCATTGATAGCATCTTTTAAAAATAAATAGGAACCAATTCCTCCCAGCTCATCTTTAATCATAGTTGCCTTATCTATATGGCTATTTGCTCTGTTCATAGCAAGGATATGTCCTTGGTCATACATGCCTGATTCAAAGTAAGATTTTTTCATCCTTAGTAATTCCAAAATCCTTTTTTGATTATCAAATTTAGAATTAAACATAAAGTCAGCCATTAAATCTAGGCCTTTTTGGGCTGTGTCTATAGTGGATGTAAAGGAAACTTTTTCAAGCCTTGCTATTTTTTCATTATTTACATTTATAAAACTATTTGAAAAGTTTGGGCTAGTTAAATATTGGAAAAGGACGTCATCTATCTCAGTATATGGTATAGATTCTGTATCAACAGATCCCATAAAGTCATTTATTAAGGTTAAATAACGAAGCTCATCTAAATTTAAATGGCCAATGTCAAAGTAAAGGGAAGTGTAGATTAGACCTGCAGTATCTATATCATGGTAGATATAGGTAAATTTATCCTTTATAACTTCTCTAGGAGTTTTTTCTACATTTACTGGCACATCTTTAATATTTAATACAGGAATAGTTGCTTTTTCTTCTTCAGTATCTGCTTTATTTTGGTGAATTTCTAGTTTTTTTAAGTTTTCTTTTATAGTAGTCAAGCTCTCGTCAGTCATATTTTCGTTTAACTTTGCTATATAATTATCTAGGTCTTTTTGCTTATTAGCTATATAAGTGCTACTTGGTTTAGCAAAGTAGACTAATTTTGTTGGATTATCTATAAAGTTTTCTTTTATGAAGTTTTCATAATAATCTGTATCTATTAAATCTCTTAGCTCATCTAGGTAGTCTATTATTTTAAAGCTCTCAAAAACTGGCTTGTCAAATTGCCACATTAAAAAGTAGGTTAATCCGCGCATAACAGAGATAAGCTGTTCTCTTTGCCCGTATTCAAAAATGGAAAAAGCAGCCTTTAAACTTTCTTTATTAATACCTTGGCTAGCTTCTTTAAAGCCATCTTCGATTATTTCTACATACCTATCAAGTTTTTTGGCATCTGCTTTTTGTGCTTGTAAGATTATTGCATTTCTTACCCCGTAACCAACTCTTGCAGTAAAGTCATCCGGGTCAATCTCTTGATTAATCTGGTTTTTAATCTTAGATGAGTCCATATGAAAGAGGGCACTTAATAATATTAATAAAGTTAAATAGTATTTTGTATCTTGATTTCCTTTTGTTAAAAAACCATATACTAAATAATCAGTACCTTCTTCTTCTATTAGGGCAGGGTAGCTAGCTTCTATAACTTCCTTATAATAATTACCTGGAACTTTTATATCAAAATCTAAATCTTTATAGTCATAATTTGACAAATATTCTTTATCTAAATGGTCTAGATAAAAGTCTATATCTAAGTCTCCATAAAAATAAATATAGGCATTTGATGGATGGTAGTGGCTGTCATAAAAATCTACAAATTCTTCATAAGAAATTTTGTAAATATCAGCTGGGTCTCCACCAGATTCGTATTCGTAGGGGCTATTTTTATACAAATAAGAAATAAAATCATCATAAACTATTTCATCAGGATCTGTAAGAGCTCCCTTCATTTCGTTATATACAACCCCAGATATGCCAGTAATTTTGTCATTATCCATTTCATAATGCCAGCCTTCTTGGTCTAGGATTTCTCTTTTGTGGCGGACAGTTGGATTAAAAACTGCATCTAGATACACATCAGTTAGATTATAAAAGTCTTTGTCATTCTCACTAGATACTGGATATACAGTTTTATCTGGATAGGTCATCGCATTTAAAAAGGTTTGTAAGGATGAGCTTGCCATATCCATAAAGGGCTCACGAGTTTTATATTTTTTTGATCCATTTAAAACTGAGTGCTCCATTATGTGGGCCATACCCTTAGAATTAGTTGGTGGAGTTTTAAACCCTATACCGAAAGTTTTGTTTTTATCATCATTTGCTACATATACAACTTGGGCTTTTGTTTTATCGTGTTCATAAAGGTAAACATCCACACCCATTTTTTTATAATTTTGTTTTTCTTTTAATGTGTAAGTCATAATTCCTCCGTTCTCTTAACTATACTACAAGAAACTTTTATCGATATTGGGTAAAAATTATAGAGATAATTATTAAGGAGGATTTATGAAAAAAATAAAAACCCAGGAACTTACAGTCGTGGCTATAGCAGTTGCACTGATGGTTATCCTTGGCACTATCTTATATTTTGTAGGAAGAACTTTACCAATTCCAGGAGGCAGACTATTAGCCATGGCACCTGCCTATAGTTTTATTTTTACTGCAGTTATTCTAAGAACAAAAAGAATTGGTATTGTATCTCTTATGTCATTCATATTTGGATTTTTTATATTAAAATTTTCTATCTTTGGTGTATTAGCTATATGGGCTAGTGCATTTTTAGCTGATATATTAACCTTTATTCTAATTAGAAATTATAAATCATATAGAGATATTTACTTAACAGTTCCCTTAAACAGCTTTTTTCAAATATGGACATCATATTATGTAGTGCTTAATTTTGTTCCGGACTCAAAGTTTACCCAAGCAGCACTTATACCAACTCTTGGTGCATCTATTTTGATTTATTTTATTAGTATGTTTTCATCAAAGTATTTTATAAAGCTTATGGAAAAAAGATCTCTTTTAGGAGATAAGTTTGAAGATAAGCATTTAAAAGCAAACTATGAAAGTAGGTAATAAATGAAATTAGGTATCCTAGGCTCTGGGAAAATTGTAAAAGAAGTTTTGCCAGTTCTTAAGAAAATTGAAAATATAGATTTAGTAGCTATAGCAGCTCGTAATGAAGAAAAATTACAAAATTTAGCTAAAGAATTTGATATTAAAAAATACTATCTAGGCATAGATGAATTGTTACAAGATCAAGATATTGATACAGTCTATCTAGCCTTGCCAAATCACTTGCACTTTGATGTTATGGATAAGGCTATAGATTATGGCAAAGATATTATTTGTGAAAAGCCATTTACATCAAATTTTTATGAAACAAAACAAATTATAGAAAAAGCTCAGCATAAGGATGTTATGATAGTGGAAGCTATCAGCCATAGATTTATACCAAACGCTATAGAGACAAAGAAAATGATTAATGATCTGGGCGAGATAAAAATAGTTTCCTTTAATTACTCTCAGTATTCTTCTAGATACGATAAGTTTAAAGCGGGAAATATCGAGCCGGTATTTTCACTAGAAGCTTCTGGTGGAGCTTTAATAGATTTAAACTTATACAATGTAGCCTTTGCAGTAGATACTTTTGGTCTGCCAAAAGATGTAAAATATTTTGCAAATATCGAGAAAGATATCGATACTTCAGGCATAGTAATTCTTGACTATGAAGACTTTAAAGTTTCATGTATAGGTTCAAAAGACTCTGCTGCACCAATGGTAAATACTATCCAAGGCACAAAGGCAACTATAGAAATTCCTGATGCCTTAAATAGTTTTGCAGAATTTTATGTGCAAGTAGTTGGAGAAGATAATAAAGATTCCTATCAATTTAATCATGATGATACATCTAGGTTATACTACGAATTTGTTGCAATCGAAGAGATTTTAAGAAATAGAGATGCAAAAAGAGTTGATGAATTATTAGAGCAAACCAAAAATTATATGGATGTCATAACTAGGGCTAGGTTTTACGCAAATATTTATTATCCAGCTGACAAAATTCACTAATACTGTGATATAATTAACTTGTAAAATCATTCACATGAATTTATATATTTTATATTTGTGAAAGGAGAGAAGATGGTAGGAATAATACTTGCAAGTCACGGCCACTTTGCTGAAGGTATTAAAGAATCTGCCCAAATGATTTTTGGTGAGCAAGAAAAATTTGAAACAGCTATTCTTTTACCAAGCATGGGGCCAGATGACTTAAGAAGTGAGCTTGAAGCTTGTGTAAAAAAAGTAGATAGCGATGAAATTTTATTTCTAGTTGATCTTTGGGGAGGAACTCCCTTTAATCAAACTTCAAACTTACTTGAAGGCCATGAAGAAAACTGGGCTATTGTTTCTGGCATGAACCTTCCTATGGTTATAGAAGCTCTATCAGAAAGATTTACAAGCGAATCTTCCCATGATATAGCCAAAGCCATAGTAGGATCTGCTAAAGAGGGTGTAAAAATAAAGCCAGAAAATCTAAATGAAGCAACGGAAAAAGTAGCTACTACTGAAAGCGATGACAAACAAGCTTTAGTTGATGCAAAAAAATCTGCCGACGGTTCTATTCCAGAAGGAACCGTAATTGGAGATGGAAAAATTGATATAGTCCTAGCACGTATCGACACAAGACTTTTACACGGTCAAGTGGCAACTAGCTGGACAAAGGCAACTAAGCCTGACCGCATTATAGTAGTTTCTGATACAGTAAGTAAAGATGAACTACGTAAATCAATGGTAATGGAAGCAGAACCGCCAGGAGTAAAGGCTCACGTAGTACCAATTTGGAAGATGAAAGAGATTTTAGATGACCCAAGATTTGGTGCAACACGTGCTATGCTTTTGTTTGAAAAACCAGAAGATGTTCTGGAATTAATCGAACTAGGCGGTGCGATTGATCATGTAAATATCGGGTCAATGGCTTATTCAGAAGGAAAGGTAAACCTTACAACAGCAGTTTCTATGGGAAAATCTGATGTAGAAACCTTAGAAAAATTAAAAGCAAATGGTGTTAGCTTTGATGTAAGAAAAGTACCTTCTGATAAAAAAGAAAATCTTGAAAACATGCTTAAAAAAGCAAAAACAGAATTGAATATGAATTAGGAGGAAAAATGACTGCTATTAATATTATTTTAATCTTTATAGTAGCTTTCCTAGCAGGTTGTGAAGGGGTATTAGACCAATTCCAATTTCACCAACCCTTAGTTGCTTGTACTTTAATCGGTCTTGTAACTGGTCACCTAAAAGAGGGTATCATGCTAGGTGGTGCGCTACAAATGTTGGCCCTAGGTTGGTCAAATGTTGGAGCAGCAATCGCTCCCGATGCAGCTTTAGCATCTGTAGCATCTGCAATTATTATGGCTCTTGCCCTAAATGGAGGAACTACTAATGCTGCAGAAGCTAGAAGTACAGCCATTACTCTTGCAATTCCACTATCAGTAGCTGGTTTGTTTTTAACCATGCTTGCAAGAACTATTGCTATTCCTATGGTTCACGCTATGGATACTGCAGCAGAGACTGCAAACTTTAAAAAAATAGAAAGAATCCACTGGGCAGGCGTAGCTATTCAAGGACTTAGAATCGCAATTCCAGCACTTATTTTATGCTTTATACCTGCAAAAGTAGTAACTGATGCCCTAAATGCTATGCCAGAATGGTTAAAAGGTGGTATGCAAGTAGGTGGTGGTATGGTTGCAGCTGTTGGTTATGCCATGGTTTTAAATATGATGAGTACCAAAGAAACTTGGCCATTTTTTGCGCTTGGTTTTGTCATAGCAGCTGTGCCAGATATCACACTGATAGGTCTTGGAGTAATAGGTATTGCATTTGCACTTATTTATATGAAACTTAAAGGTCTTGCTCAAAGTGGTGGAGGATCTGGCAGAAACTCTGGCGACCCACTTGGCGATATTATAAATGATTATTAAGGAGGGATCTTATGACTGATAATAAAAAAGAAAAAGAAGTTTTTGAAGCAGACTCTAGCAAAGAAGTTATAAATGAAGATCCTGCTAATCAAAAAGAAGTAATTAAAAAAGAATCTAAACAAACAGAAGTTACAGAAACTAATGAAAACCAAGAAGTTCTTGAGGATAACCATGATAGAATCGAGTTATCCGAAAATGTAAGAAGGAAAGTCTGCAATAGACACCAATTCTTACAAGGGACATGGAACTTTGAAAGAATGCAAAATGGTGGCTGGGCTTATTCTATAATCCCAGCTATAAAATCTTTATACCATGATGAAGCTAGCCAAGCAGCAGCTTTAAAACGTCACTTAGAATTTTATAACACCCACCCTTACGTTTCTGCACCAGTTATGGGTGTTACCCTTGCTATGGAAGAAGAAAGAGCAAATGGTACAGCTATTGATGATGCAGCAATCAACGGGGTAAAAGTTGGTATGATGGGACCTCTAGCTGGTGTTGGTGACCCAGTATTCTGGTTTACTATTAGACCGATTTTAGGAGCCTTAGGAGCATCACTAGCTTTAAGTGGAAATCCTCTAGGACCGATTTTATTCTTTGTACTTTGGAATATAATTAGATATGCTTTCCTATGGAGAACCCAAGAAGCAGGATATAGAGCAGGAAATGAAATTACTAAAGACTTATCAGGTGGGCTTTTAGGTAGAGTTACTTTAACTGCTTCAATCCTTGGTATGTTTGTAATAGGTGCCCTAGTACAAAGATGGGTAAGTGTAGACTTCCCTGTAGAAATTACTAGAGTTGCCCAAGATAGTAAAACATTTATAGATTGGGCAAACTTACCAGCAGGATCTGAAGGAATCAAACATGCGCTGGAAATGTATGAAACTTACGGTGCAACTGCCTTTAGTCCAGAAAAAGTTACAACACTTCAAGATAACTTAGATATGCTTGTACCAGGACTTGTTCCACTATTACTAACACTAGGCATATCAAGATTACTTAAAAAAGACGTTTCACCAATTGCAATAATCGTTGCTTTATTTATCATTGGTATTATTGCTAGATACTTTAATATAATGTAATGGTTAACTCACTAAATAAAAATATTGATTTAACTATTAAAGCAAAACACCTCCAGGGCTTTACTAGTTCTGGGAATGTTATGGTTGGTGATAAGGCCTTTGAGTATTACAACGAAAAAAATACCAGGGATTTTATTCAAATTCCTTGGACTGAAGTAGAGCTTGTTACTGCAGAAGTTATTTTTAAAAGAAAAATCCCAAGATTTGCTATTCACACCAAGCAAAATGGAGATTTTATTTTTACAACTATGGATAATAAAAAGACTTTACAAGCTATAAATAAATATATACCAGGCGATAGGCTTAGAAAATCATTATCTTTAATAGATTACATTAAGCGTGCCTTTAAAAAATAGAGTACCAAGAAGGGTACTCTTTTTTTATTTTAAAATGGGTATATATTTTAACAAGTGATTAACTGGAAAACATTTTCTAAAATATGGAAAAATAAATTAATTTGCTATATAATTTAAATATAAGCATTTAGAAGGCATATTTTTATAGAAAAATATAAATGTTTTCATAAAGGAGATAACGATGAAAAATTACACTACATCTAAAATAAGAAATTTAGCTTTAGTCGGTCACTCGGCAAGTGGTAAAACAAGCCTTGCTGAAGCACTTTTATATAAAACAGGTGCCATTGACAAAAAAGGAAGAGTTGAAGAAGGATCTACAGTTTCAGACTATGAGGCTCAAGAGAAAAAAAGAGGAATCTCAATTCAAACTTCAATTATTCCTGTAGAGTTTGAGGACTACAAGATAAACTTTATAGATTCTCCTGGATTTTTTGATTTTGAGGGTGAGGTTTTACAAGCTCTAAGAGCAAGCGAGGCTGCACTTTTTGTAATAGATGGGGAAAATGGCATAGAAGTTGGTACAGAAAAATACTGGAATTATACCCAAGAGATAAACCTACCATCAATTATTTTTGTAAATAAGCTTGATAAAGAAAATGCTCACTTTAATAAAGTTGTATCAGACCTTCATATTGAGTTTGGTAAAAAAGTAATTCCGCTTACCCTTATGCTTGGAGAAGGGGATGAGTTTGAAGGGATAATCGATGTTCTAGATAAAAAAGCCTACACTTATGAAAATGGGGATAAAAAAGAAGTAGAAATCCCAGAAATCCGCCTAGCAGAGGTAGATGCAGTTTATGAAGAAATTATAGAAGCTGTAGCAGAAACAGATGATTCTCTAATGGAGAAATTCTTTGAAGGTGAAGAATTTTCCGAAAGTGAGTTTAGAAAGGGTCTTACAGAAGCTATCCTAGAAGGCACTGTAGTTCCACTAATTGCAGGATCTAGTGAAAAAGAAATAGGCCTTACCCAGCTTTTAGAAGTAATTACTAGGTATATGCCTTCAATCGATGATGAAGTAGCCAATATAGGATTTAGAGTAAAAGATGGTTATGAAGCCTTTGACCCAAAAGAAGATGCACCATTCTCTGCAGTGGTATTTAAAACTCTAGCTGACCCATTTGTAGGAAAGATTTCTATGTTTAAAGTTTTATCAGGCTCAGTTTCAAAAGATGATAAGATTTTAGATGTTACAAAAAATAAAGAAGTAAAAGCCTCCAACCTATTTTTCCTAAGAGGCAAAGAACAAATTAAAACTGATAAGGTAGTTGCAGGAGACATCGGCGCCTTTACAAAACTTGATGAATTATCAACAGGAGATACCCTTGCAACAGCAGCTAATAAAATAGAATATAAGCAAATCAAATATCCAAAACCAGTTCTATTCTACGCTATAAATGCAGTTAGCAAAAACGACGAGGATAAGATTTCAGAAGCCTTACAAAGATTAATAGAAGAAGACCCAACATTTAAAGATGAAAGAAATACAGAAACTCACCAACAAATTTTATCAGGTCTTGGCAATGTCCAACTAGAAGTAATAATGGATAAACTTCGCGACAACTACGGAGTAAATACAGAAGTGGTAGATTACAAAATTCCTTATAGGGAAACTATAAAAGGTAATTCTGATGTCCAAGGTAAGCACAAAAAACAATCTGGTGGTGCCGGACAATACGGAGATGTATTTATCAGATTTGAACCAACTGAAGAAGATTTTATATTTGATGAAGAAGTATTTGGTGGAGCAGTTCCTAAAAACTACTTCCCAGCAGTAGAAAAAGGGCTAGAAGAATCTCTATTAGAAGGACCTCTAGCAGGATTTAAAGTAACAGGCATCAAGGCAACCTTATATGATGGGTCTTACCACCCAGTTGATAGTAACGAACAAGCCTTCAAATCCGCTGCAAGAATTGCCTTTAAAAAGGGTATAGAAGAAGCAGATCCAATACTATTAGAACCAGTTATGAAACTTGAAATAAGAGTTCCAGAAACTAACATGGGTGATATCATGGGTGATATGAATAAACGTCGTGGTAGAATTTTAGGAATGGAACCACAAGCAGATGGTAGTCAAGTTATTCTTGCCGAAGCACCACTAGCAGAAGTTTTAACCTATGCTATTGATTTAAGAAGTCAAACATCAGCAAGAGGATCTTTCTCTATGGATTTTGAAAGATACGAAGAAGTACCAAAAGAAATTACACAAAAAGTTATAGAAGCACATAAAGAATAAGTTAATAGGAGGCAGGTATGGCAAAGTGGGAAATATTAAATATTGACCCTTGGATAAAAGATTATGAAGATGATATAAATCTAAGAATGAGCGAATACGAAAAAGCAAAAAATAGACTCATAGGAGATGGTCAAACTCTCTCTGACTTTGCCAATGCCCACCATTATTATGGATTTCATAAAACTAAAACGGGCTGGATTTATAGAGAATGGGCTCCAAATGCAGATGGCCTTTACCTAATCGGTGACTTTAATGACTGGGATAGGCATGCTCATCCTATGAAAAAAATAAATGACGAAGATTGGGAGATTTCTATAAAAGGTATAAAAACTATCCCACACGGATCTCGCTTAAAAGTTTTAGTAGATGCTAATGGCAAAATTTCTGATAGGATCCCTCTTTTTGCTAAAAGAGTTGAAAGAGATGAAAATGGAGATTTTGCAGCCATTATGTACAATCCTCGCTCCAAATTTAAATGGAGTGATAGTGACTTTAAAATAAAAAATGAAGATTTGTTAATATACGAAGCTCACATAGGCATGGCAGGAGAAGAAGGTAAAGTTTCTACCTATAAAGAATTTGAAAAAAATATTTTGCCAAGGATAAAAAAAGCAGGATATAATACTGTCCAATTAATGGCCATAGCCGAGCATCCCTACTATGGGTCCTTTGGCTACCAAGTAAGCAATTTCTATGCACCTAGTTCTTGGTATGGGGAGATTAACGATTTAAAATCACTTGTAAATACTGCCCATAAGCTAGGACTAAATGTAATTATGGACTTGGTTCATTCTCACGCGGTAAAAAACACTATCGAAGGTATTAATGAATTTGACGGGACTGACTATCAATTTTTCCATACAGGAGCAAAGGGAGAGCACCCAGATTGGGATAGCAAATTATTTGATTATGCCAAGCCAGGAGTAGCACATTTCTTACTTTCAAATGTTAAATATTGGCTAGAAGAATTTCACTTTGATGGTTTTAGATTTGATGGGGTTACATCAATGATTTACAAAAATCACGGCCGTGGAGTAAGTTTTGACCACTATGATAAATATTTTTCTATGAATACTGATATAGAAGCAATAAATTATTTGCAAATGGCCAATGAACTAGCTCGTGAAGTAAAAGAAGATGTAATTACTATTGCAGAAGACATGTCAGCCATGCCTGGTATGTGCCTGCCAATTTCTCAAGGTGGGATTGGCTTTGATTATAGACTGGCCATGGGTATGCCAGATTTTTGGGAAAGAACTTTAGAAAAAAGAGATGAAGATTGGGATTTATCCAATATGTGGTATGAACTATCCACCCACCGTCCAGAAGAAAAACGCATAGCTTATGTAGAAAGTCACGACCAGGCCTTGGTTGGATCAAAAACTACAATCTTTACTCTAGCTGACCAAGAAATGTATTGGCATATGAATAAGGGTGATGACAATTATATAGTAGAAAGAGCAATCGCCCTTCATAAAATGATAAGGTGGATTACTATTTCTATGGGTTCAGATGGTTATTTAAATTTTATGGGCAATGAATTTGGCCACCCAGAATGGATAGATTTTCCAAGAGAGGGCAATGGATATTCCTTTGACTATGCCAGACGCCAATGGTCTTTATTAGAAAATGACAATTTAAAATACCAGCACCTAGCAAAGTTTGATAAAAAAATGCTGGAATTTAGTAAAGATAATAGCCAACTAGGAAATAGAATTTTTAGGCTTTGGATAGACAATGATAGAAAAGTAATAGCCTATAGAAATAAAGATGTAGTTTATATCTTTAACTTTCATCCAACAAATTCCTACGATTCCTTTGCTGTACCAATCCATGACACAGGAAAGTTTAAAGTTTCTATGGATACTGACCAAGTAAAATTTGGAGGCAAGGGCCGCATATCCCACGATTATGTTTACCACACAGAAAGATTAGCTGGCACTGATTATGATGGAATAAAAATTTATATCCCAGCAAGAACAGCCCTAGCCTTACAAAGGATTGATGAATGAAAATACTTTGCCTAGGAGATTCTTTTACAGAAGGTTATCTGGTAGATAAAAATTATACGGATTATCTGAAAGATGAGGGCCTTGAAATTATAAATTTAGGGATAAGTGGAGATAGAACTAGTGGGATGCTTGAAAGGTTTAAGCCTATCGCTTGTGATATTCAAATCACTTTTGGTGGAACTAACGACACCTTTGATAGAGTAAGTCCTGATAAAATTTTTTCTAATATAAAACAGATTTTAGACAAATCACTGGCGGATAAAAATATAGTAATCATCCCTCCGCTAATGGAGGCGGATGAATCCTATCCTAGATATAAGGAAATAAATCAAACTATAAACGATTATGGAGTATTAGCCGATTCATTAGATGTAATAGTACTAGATGCTAGAAAAATAAAACCATCCTATATAGATGGGCTTCATATGAGAGAAGATTTTCATAAAAATCTAGCAGATGAAATATTAAAAGTTATCTAAAGCACAAGAATAAAATTTCTTGTGCTTTTTTATGGAAAAAATTAAAATTCCTTATAAAATATATAGTACATATAAAAAATAAGGAGGACTAATGCCAGACATTAATATAAACCAAATAACCAAAGCTAATATATTTAAAGATATTATAATTATATTAATAATTTTGGTTTTAAGTAAAATTTTACTAGAAGCCATGTCCCATTTTATAAACAAAGCTTTTTCTAATAAAATAGATGAAGATGGCTACAGAAAAGTAAGAATAGAAACCCTAAGCAAAAACCTATACACAGTTATTCGTTTTATAGTAGGTTTTATAATAGTAATGATAGTAATGGATATGCTAGGAATAAACACAAGATCCATTATAGCAACAGCAGGGATAGGTGGGGTAGCCATAGCCTTTGGTGCTCAAACTCTTGTAAAAGATATAGTTACCGGAGTAATCATCATAGTCGATGACACCTTTAGAGTAGGAGACTGGATAATAGCAGGAGGAGTAGAAGGAACTGTAGAAACATTAGGTATGCGCCATACAAAAATAAGAGATTATGACGGCTCCCTCCACACCATACCAAACTCACAAATTACCAACGTCCAAAACCTAAATAGTGGACCGATCAAATTTGAATGCAATATTTACCTATCCTACGATGTATCCTATGAAGAAGCCCTAGACATAGTAAATTCAGTTTCAAAAAAACTAAAAGAGGAAAAAGACTTAAGCGAATACATTGTAGAAGATGTAAGCCTATTTGGAATAATGGAAATACGAGAATCATCCTATGTAGCAAAAACAACAGCAGTAGCAGTGCCAGGCTACCAATGGGCACTTGCCAGAAGAGAAAGAAAATTAATCATAGATGAAATTTATCATAGAGATTTAAACCCAAGCATTCAAGTAGTAGCAATAACAAATGGAAAGGACGCCAATGAAAAAATATAAGCAAGGAGATATCATAACCTTAAAAAAGGGCCATCCATGCGGCGAAAACAAGTGGGAAATAGAACGCATGGGCGCAGACATGAAAATAAAGTGTCTAGGATGCGATAAGTCTATTTGGCTAAAACGCATAGACTTTGATAAAAAGATTAGAAAAATAGAAGATAAGAACGGCAAGATGGTTTCAATAGTAAACTATGAGCCTGAAGAAAATTAATTTAAAAAAAGTATTGACATAAATTTTAAGTTCTGTATAATAGAAAAAGTCGACACCAAAAAGCTTAAAAGAGTGATTTAAAATAATTAAAAAAACTCTTGACAAGCAAGTGAAAAGGTGATAGACTATATAAAGTCGATACAGTTAATTTGTAAATGTTCAGTAAACTTTTTGTAAAGAACTTATAAAAAGTGTTGACAAGATAAAAATTAAGTGGTAGACTAATAAAGTCGTTACAAACAAACGACAAATGAACCAGATGTTAACTGTAACATCTAAAATGAAATTTAATATCAATGATTATGTAAAAAAACATAATCAACCTATCAATAAATAACTAAAAAAAGTTATTGACAACTTTAACCAAGTTGATTCTTTTGATAAAAGGACGATTAATAGGCCAGTCCGGCCAGAAGAGGACCCTCCACGGAGTGGTCGCAGGACGGAACGGCCGAGAAATAAATCACGCATTGATTAAAGGATCAGTGTAAATGAAAAGAGCTTGAATCAAAAAGCTTTTATGAACTAAACTTAAAACTACATTTTAATAATGTAGATAAATATTTTTCATGAGAGTTTGATCCTGGCTCAGGATTAACGCTGGCGGCGTGCAT